>ENA-OQLI01000974-OQLI01000974.1-human-gut-metagenome-genome-assembly--contig:-NODE-974-length-25855-cov-3.915423_pt1 | contig 25855 bp, 20 predicted proteins | sample MGYA00242805_ERZ504812 | MGnify/ENA primary metagenome ERZ504812 (study PRJEB26092, sample SAMD00036430) | human gut metagenome | host: Homo sapiens | study: EMG produced TPA metagenomics assembly of... | reverse complement strand
GACCAGGGCGTTCGCGTACAACCCTATTTAATGGACGCACTCGATAACTTACCCCAGCCAGGCTGGACAGTTAAAGGAGCGGGGAGCGCTTTTAGCCCGGAAGCCTATCGCCGCCTAGATATTTTACGTTCCCAACTAGCTACTGTGCGCCGCCACCTGCATGATTCTTTAGGATCGTTGGTGCAGCGCACAATTTTTACTCTTTGCCTAGATTTAGATGTGAAAGTACGTCCCGATGGGGGAATATCTGCCAGGTGCTTGGAAAGTTTTGTAAAGATTGATCGTGATTACCAGGCAAGTGGAGTAAATGCCGATTTACCTGGTTTCTTGGAATGGTTAAAGTTTGCTGACCAGCAAGGCTCGGGACTGGATATGCCACTGCAAGAACCAGATCCAAACGCTATTCAACTCATGACTATTCATGCCGCGAAAGGACTGGAATGGACTTGGGTAGCCGTTCCGGGGATGGATGAGTCTCGCAGCGGCAGTGGCAGTTTACCGAAAACCGCTATCTCTGTTAATAAGGGCGAATGTAAGGATTCCGCCTGGATTAGCGATAAAGGGATGATTCCATATGATTTGCGCCCAGATGAGCAAGTTCTCCCCACCATTGAGCGCGGCATTGAGGACAGCGGTTATGACTTCGCTGAGGGAACATTTTCCGATAACCCCAAAGTTATAACCAGTTATCAGTATGCGTTAGGTTTTCACTCCCAACTAGCGGATCGGCGGCTAGCATATGTGGCGTTTACACGCGCAGAATCCAAATTGTTGATTGGAGGTAGCGCCCATAGTGCTACCTCCAAGAAAGAGCGGGTTCCTTCCCAGTTCTTAGCGGAAGTCGATAGCAGCGGAAAGCTGCGCGAGCTGCGTAATCGACAAGCAGATGAAAACGATAGCTGGGAGGCTCCCGTGCGTGAAGAGCCTTGGCCGGGCGCGGTATCACCGCAGCTGTCTAGGCTTTCGGTGGCGGCGCGAGAGCTCAGTGAGCTGATCAGCGGTATTCACGCTCACCCCTTTTTACACCGGTTAGTGTCCACCTCGGATTTAGAGGAGGCGCAAGACATGGCGAATAGTCATTCTTCTTGGCTCAGTCAGGCTTTGCAGCTAACCAGAGATTTACGGGTTGAACAAGAGTATCTAGGGCAGGTTCAAATGCCGGTGTCTAGTGGCGTAACCCGGGCAAGAGAACTGCAAGATAACCCCGCGGCTTTCGCCTTAAATCAGCGTCGTCCTTTGCCAGATTTCCCCACCGCGGGTGCTAGGGTGGGCACGTTGTTTCACCAGTGGGTCGATCAGCAGCAACGGGGTAATGATTATCCTCTTCCCGATAATCTCGATACCCAGGTGCGTGAAGATTTGCGCTCGTTACAGCACAGTTGGCAGCAAGCGAAAATTCATCCCGAGGACGGGTGGGAATATATCGATTCCGAGGTTGAGTTCTCTGCTCCGATGGCTATCAAACTGGTGGCTCGTATCGACGCTATTTTACGGAATCCCGCAACCGGTAAACCCACGATTATTGATTGGAAAACTGACTCTTTACAGTTCGATGAATCCGGGACTATTAGCGGCAAAGCGGGCGAGCTAGTGGCAAAATATATGCAACAGATTAATACCTATCGCCTGGTGTATGCCTTTTCTAAAGGAATGCGCCTTGATGAGGTGGATGCGGCACTATTTTTTGTTAGACACCAGTTGCTGTTGCCGTTAGAGGATTGGCAGGCAAGGCTAAATCTGCCCCGAAAACTCGAAGAACTGTTCCCAGATTTGGTCTAGCTGCTAGGGTTGGTCATTTTCGCTCTGATTATCCGGGGAATCGGTATTTAGCTCCTCCTCGCCCTGCGAATCCGCAAGGGTAGGTGAGTCCTGGTTGTTGGTTTCTTCCCGGTCAGCATTAGGGGTGTCGGTCTGACTCGTCCTAGCGGTTGTTTTTGGGAGGGCGTCCTCGCGCAGAGCCGGCAGTAACCCGGTTGCGTCCAAAGTATCGGCTAGTTGAGAGATTAACTCGCGGGCATCGCCTATGATTTCGTCATTGTTTTCATGGACTCCATGCAGTAGCCACTCTAGAAGTACCAGCTCGGAGTGGAGTTCTATGCGGGTTGTAAACTTTGGGTCTTCAACTAGACGGAGTTTTCGATAAGTCGCTAACACCCAGGTAGCGAAGTCATCTGAAGAAGAGGAAACTACCCAGGCGAGGTCGCGGGCAGGGTCGCCAATTTGGGCTTGTCCAAATCCGGTGATACCACTGATGGTTTCGTCCTCTATATATAGGTGTTGTTCTAATAGGTCATTGTGAATGAAGGCTGGCGAAAAATTCCATAGGGAAGTATCTTCTAAACGTTCCTCCCAGCGTTGCCAAAGACGTGGGGGGATGGCGCGCGTGGTTGCACCCTCGTCTAAGAGGTGAAGCCAACGGCGGCGAATCTGGTCGGCGGTGAAAATAGGGCAATCGGCGCTCTGTAAAATCCGGGCGGGTAGGTCATGTAGGGAAGCGAGGGCAGTACCTAGGGAGATAGCGAGTTTTTCCGATATTGTGAAGTCCTCTGCTTGCGCTGGTCTACCCGAGAATGCGGGATGTATGAGGGCGTGTTTTCCCCCTACTATTCGTACCGAGTGTGCTGGCCAGGGCACTGAGAAGGGGAGGCGGGCTCCATCGTGTGAGAGAGCCCGCATGATTCGGGTTTGAGTTTGCAGTTGTTTATCTAGGTGGCTAGAAGTTGGGCAAGTGACTAACCATTTGCGTTCGGCAGTGTCTTTAACTGCGCATACTCGCATTTCTTCGGTTTCAAAATGTGGAGAAGAAAGGGAAATAAAGTCAGTCTCGGGCATCGCGGCGGATGCCATAGCCGCTAGAGGTAGAAAATTGTCCATGTCATTCACTGTTTTAGGTTATCAAGCTGGGAGGATTTCGGGGTTTAAGTGAAGCGCTAATCGGATTTTTTGAGGTTTTCGGGCTCGTTTTTTTATTGGGAGTGGCTTACGGGGGTGCTGTTTTTGGTTGGGGTTGGTGCTTAGTGGGAGTAATGATTGACGAAAGTAGAATCTCTATGAGGTAGGGCACGAAAAGATTTGAAGTGATGAAAAAGTTATTAGATAACGGTCATGAGGTAGGTGTTTTTAAGGGAAATTTGGCGGTTATCCCCAATACTTACCAGGTGGTAAGTATTGGGGATAAAATATTGTGCTAAATAAAAAAATCTTTATATTCCCTGGTTGAAGCGGTAAAGACACTTGTTTTTATACTTTCCGCTATATAAGTTTTTGGCAATTGTGGCGCACATCACGTAAAAATAAGGGCTATTAGCTTGCTTTCATCTAACCGGGTGGTAAGATTGATACCAACAAGAAAGAATTCAAGTCGTGAGGGAGACTGAAATGAACAACAAGGCTTCAATCAAGAAGATGGCTGCTTGCGGAATCGCTGCTGCTACTTTGATTCCAGCTGGTGTCCTCACCGCTCAGGCTGCCGAGGGGCTGTCCAATGATGGTGTTCAGACTTCCGTTCAGATTCAGGCTCGCACGACCGAGGTTAGCGGAAACCTAGCTGCTAACGATGTTGATGCTACAGCTTATGCGGCCAACAATCTCTCCGCGATTGACCGTATGGGCGGCGCCGGCACCCTCGCCGGAATCGTTATCTTGGGTGGCATCGGCGCTGCCGGTGCTATCAGCCTTACACGTTCCTTCATGATTGGGTAGCTCCTCTTACTACCTAATAAGAAAAACCCCGGGTATCCCTCAACTGCCCGGGGTTTTTCGCACCCCGAAAATCCTTTCCGTGCTGATGTTTAACCGTGCGTTCGCTCATTTCCCGGCAAATAAAGTCGAGCCAGAAAGAATTGCGGTAGTGGTTAATAAGTGCAATCGTGTTATCGCGAGACGGTCGAGTTCTTTCACAAAATAGCTGATGTGAGCTTTAAAATCTGGGTTAATACCTATAATTTCATTACTTTTTAGGGGCGTGGTTTCCTGAGGTAAACGTCTTATCTTGGCTTACGTTACGCAGCGAGGAAATAATTGCCAAGCCCATTCCGCTACTACTAATAAATGTCGCTCTCCAAACACTAGGAGCACCCCGAAGCTGCTAATACACCAATCCGACAGCAGACTCCCTATGTTTACGCGAATACTTCCTAGGTGTAAAACAATCCCCTCAAGTAACCAAAAAAGATAATTCACAACGACCTTTAGGTTTAGTTAGAGTGGGTGTCAGGCTGTTAGATAGTTCTATGGTAGTTAAAGATCGTTTGGGAATGACCCGCAGGGATCGGCAATCTCTGGACGTGGCTAAGCTTTACTATAGTGGGTTATCCCAAAGTGAAGTCGCAGATATAATGCATATTTCCCGACCGAATGTTTCTAAACTACTTACATATGCTAAGGGGCGCGGGTTCGTAAAAATCAATATAGAGGATCCACGCGAGCAAGACAGAGAATTGATTGATGCCCTCCGCTCCGTCTTTTCACTTGATGAAGTACGTTTGGTTTCGCCACCTCGAAGGCGCGATGTTGATATTCGCAAGGCTCTAGGAAAAGCGGGGGCAGACCTATTCATGAATCTTGTACGCGATGGTGACACGGTTGGAGTTTACTGGTCGCGAACTATTCAGTCATTGACCGCAAGTCTGCGCACGCTAGATTTACAGCGGGTTACCGTAGTGCAATTGGGGGGCGATTTGAAAATGCCATCCATGGATTTATCTACGCGAAACAGTTTCCGGGAGTTACGACAATCTTTAAAGGCAGAGGTGCATATGATGGGCTATCCAATAGTTATGGAATCTGCCGGTGCGAAGCTGACGATTGAAAGAGAAGGGACTGTAAGTAGAGCAATGGAGCTTGCGCGCCGAGCACGAATCGTTCTTTATTCAGTTGGGTCAGTTAGTTCAGAGGGAAACCTGTTGCACAGTCCGTTAGTTAGTAAGGATGAAAGAGAATTTTTAGCTGCGCACTCAGTGGGTGAGGTATGTTCACACTTTATTGACTCAGATGGTCGAGTCTGCCTGCCAGATCTCAACAATCGCACTCTGGGAATTTCTCTTCCAGATTTGCGGCACAGTGAGCAAAAAATCCTTTTAGCGGGAGGAGCCGATAAGCTCTGTGCAATCAATGCCGCATTGATTCGGGGGTATGCTAACCGGTTGGTAATAGACACGGCAACGGCACGCATGCTATATGCCTTGACTCAAAAGAAAAAGGGGAAATAACTAAAATGGCACATATGTGCCAATAATTTGGTGTGAATGCATAGCTCGCAAAGTAGCGTGAAACCAGTGACAAGTCAATCAGTAACTTGCACGAAGTCGAAGGAGACGTAGATATGACCACTAAAGCAAAATTAATCGATCATACCCTGCTTGCCCCGGATGCTACGACCGAAGCAATCAGAAAGCTTTGCGATGAGGCTAAGGCTGCTGGCTTCTGGTCAGTGTGTGTAAGCCCTAATAGGGTTTCACTGGCGAAGCGTGAGCTTTCTGGTAGTGATATTAAAGTATGTACTGTAATCGGATTTCCCTCCGGAGCGCATTGCACAGAGGTGAAAAAAATCGAGACTGCCCAAGCAATTTCGGACGGTGCGCAAGAGGTCGACATGGTGGTAGACCTGGGGGCAATCAAAGACGGAGATTGGTGCACAGTTCAGCGGGATATCGCTGCTGTAGTCCAAGCAGCGGGTGCCGAAGTATTAGTGAAGGTCATCTTGGAAACCTGCTTACTTACCGATGAAGAAATTGTGCAAGCATGTGAATGTGCACAAGAGGCGGGCGCAGACTTTGTAAAAACTTCCACGGGTTTCTCACAATCCGGTGCCAGTACGCACGCAGTAGAGCTTATGCGCAAAACTGTTGGCTCAAAAATGGGCGTGAAAGCATCTGGAGGCATCCGAACCTCCTCTTCCATGGATGAAATGATCTCGGCAGGAGCTAATCGTATTGGTGCCTCTGCCGGAATTAAACTGTTGGGAGAGAACTGATGAGTACAGATGTAAAAAACTCACCGAAGAATCAATTAATGCCGGAGCGAAACACTCCCCAAGGACAAACAAATAACACTTTAGGACTGATAAAGGATAATGCATTGCAATTATCCGATGGATACCTATCGCGAACACCTATTTTTCAGTATCTCTTATTATCGATTTGCTTCCCTATGTGGGGGATAGCTGCAAGTCTCAATGATATTTTAATTACGCAGTTTAAATCAGTTTTCACACTTTCTGACTTTGCTTCCGCTTTTGTGCAGTCGGCATTCTACGGTGGGTATTTCATTATTGCTATCCCCGCCTCCCGAGTAATCCGCTCTACATCCTACAAAGTAGGAATCATGGTTGGTCTAAGTGTTTATATAATCGGTTGCTCGATGTTTTTCCCGGCCTCCCGCATGGCAACATATTCAGTTTTCCTACTATCTCTATTTGCAATCGCAATAGGGTTATCGTTCTTAGAGACCTCCTGTAATACTTACTCCTCTATGATTGGACCGAAAAAATATTCCACGCTGCGACTAAATATTTCCCAAACTTTCTATCCTCTGGGATCTATCGGGGGAATTTTGTTGGGCAAGTACTTGATTTTTTCCGAAGGTGCTGCGCTTCATAATCAGATGGCCAACCTTTCGGCGGACGAGTCGCAACAATTTGCTCGGGAAATGCTTCAACGTACCTTGCATCCCTACCGGGTAATCATAATGATTTTGCTGGTGATGTTGGTTCTAGTGATGATTACACAGTTTCCAAAGTGTAAACCAACAGTTACCAAGGCAAAAGAGACCACAAAGGCAACTGTGTTCGAGACTCTGAAATACTTAGCTGGAAATCGCAGATTTAAAGCTGGTATCCTGACCCAGTTTCTTTATGTCGGTATGCAGACTGCGGTCTGGTCTTTTACTATTCGACTTGCCTTACAACTAGATCACGGTCTTAATGAAAGAACCGCCTCGAACTTCATGATTTTTTCGTTCATCGGATTCTTCTTGGGTAAATTATTGGCAAATATCTTGATGACTCGATTCAATCAAGACCTCGTCCTCGTTGGTTATTCTGTTTGTGGATTGGGGGCGCTAGTATATGTAATCCTAGTTCCCAATATGACGGCAGTTTATGCTGCGGTATTGGTGTCGTTCCTGTTCGGACCGTGTTGGGCAACTATTTACTCACGCACATTAGACTCAGTAAAAGATAAGCGTTATACAGAAACTGGCGGAGCAATAATTGTTATGTCGATTATTGGTGGTGCAGTTATCCCCGCAGTACAGGGGCTAGTTTCTGACCTTACCGGTTCAATGCAAGTATCTTTTGCTGTGAATCTCTTTTGCTTCGGTGCGGTATTCATGTACTTCTATTTCTCTTACAAGACTTCTCAAAAGGCTGAAATCTAATGCAATACGAAATTAATTTAACAAAATCTCTTTTTACACCGCTAGAGACAGAAATACTTCATTCAGAGCAATGGTCGGTAACCGCGAAAACCTATTCGTCAGGAGTTGCTTCACTTACCATCCATAATTCGCTCGGGTACGTTGAGATTTTGCCGTTCATGGGGCAAATCATATGGGATGCAAATTTTTGCGGGCACAGCCTACGTATGGAAAGTATGTTTTCTGAGCCAAAACCTGCGACCCTAATTGAGGATACCTACGGGTGCTTTGCTTTTCATTCGGGACTGCTCGCTGCCGGTTGTCCCGGCGAAGGCGACAATCACCCTTTGCATGGAGAATTTGCGTGCGCGCCCATGGACTCGGCAAAATTAATCGTTTCAAATGATGCTATTCGTGTAGTTTCTTGCTGCGAGTATTTGAAAGGCTTCGGGAATCACTACTTAGCCAATCCGGCTGTGACTTTGCGCCAGGATTCATCTATGTTTGACATTGAACTGCGAGTGCAAAACTTGTCTAAGTATGCGTCAATGCCTCTGCAATATATGTGCCACATGAACTATGCGTTTGTGACAAACGGAAAAATAACACAAAACTTGCCTGTAGAGGCCTTCAAACTGCGTGAATCAGTACCTGCGCACGTTAAACCAACCGAAAATTGGTTGAAAATAAATGCAGATATTAGAGCCGGTAATCGAGATGCTAATTCCTTGGAAGGAGCCGAAGAGTTCGATCCGGAGATCGTTTATTTCGCTGATGCAGTCGATGAAATGACTAAAGAAGCGATTATAGAATTGGATAGCCAGAATGGAACGGTATTTGAAACCCGTTTTAGCACTGAGAGTTTCCCAGTGGTTACGCGCTGGATATTGCACAACGCAGATCAAAAAGTTGCTGCGTTTGCGCTTCCCGGCACCTCGCGTCCAGAAGGGCGTGAAGCAGCTCGTAAAGCTGGAACATTGATTGAACTTGCTCCGGGAGAAGTTCGCAATTTCAAGGTAACCACTGGGATAAAGGAGAAATAAATGGATATTGCAGTAGTTGGCTCTAATATGGTTGATTTAATCTCCTATATAAATCGAATGCCGCGTGAAGGTGAGACCGTAGAAGCCCCGGATTTTTGTATGGGCTGTGGCGGTAAGGGTGCGAACCAAGCCGTAGCTGCTTCTCGATTAGGCTCAAAGATTTTGATGGTTACCAGGGTGGGTAACGATATGTTTGCAGACAACACCATCAGAAATTTCGCCGAGAATGGGATAGATACAGATTTTGTTTTACGCACTGAGGCTACCTCGGGAGTTGCCCCAATTTTTGTAGATCCCCAATCCCGTAACTCAATAATCATCGTGAAGGGTGCAAATGCATTCCTAACTCCTGATGATGTAGAAAGTGCTAGGGCACAAATTGCCAAATGTAAATTGATTGTGATGCAGCTGGAAATTCCGTTAGAAACGGTATATTCAACTATACAATTAGGAAAGGAATTAGGTATCCCCATTCTGCTGAACCCAGCACCAGCTGATCCTTCCTTATCGTTGGAACGGGTAAAAGACGTAGAGTTTATAGTACCGAATGAGAGTGAACTGTCTTTACTAACCGGAATGCCGGTAGATACCGAGGAAGATATCCGCGCCGCCGGTCAAGTACTTATGCGATCTGGAATTCCAAATGTAATTGTTACTTTAGGGGCTCGCGGAGCTTTGTGGATTAGCGATTCGGGGGAGCAGTTGATTGCGGGTACTTCCTCCCGAGCACTGGATACCACCGGAGCAGGTGATGCTTTTATTGGATGTTTTTCTCACAGCTGGACTCAGAGCGGTGATATAGCAGACTCGATTCGCAATGCAAATATTTATGCAGGTGATGCGGTAACTAAACGAGGAACGCAAACCTCCTATGCAACAGCAAAGGAGCTGAAATTTAGCTAATATCATTTGCGTGTCTACCTGGTAATCACGTAGCTACTGGGCTTATTTAGTAGTTACACTACTTTTAGTAGTGGTCGGCACAGACAACGTTAGAATTATGAGGGTATGAGGCAGGGGTATTTTTATCAATCTGCTGCTACTCTTGGATGCCCTTCCTCTATTTAGAGGAAGGGCATCACGCTATTTTTACTGAGTTGATTGCGTGCGGAGAGGTCGAATCCTGCTCAAGTGCATGGGGTTTTATTTCTGCCTATTTTGAGAGGGTTAGGGATATGAGTAAGAGGTGTTCGCACGATTTTAAGGATTACGTGGTTCGGATGGTGTGTGAGCAGCTTGAAATGGTTTGTTCTCTAACGTCTGTTGAACAGATAAAATCAATGTCTCAGTGTGCGCGGTTTGCGTGATTAATTCCTGATAAAGGAACTGAAGCAGATATATGCAGGTGGCTACGAGATCTACGGGAAGCGGAAAATGTAGTTGGAAATCTTTAGAATCTGTAGTTAGATTTCACAAATTCCGCGAACCGGTAGTTCTCATCGAAAATCTACACGATTTCCCCTGCTATCACGATATTTATCAATTGCCTGGCATATGCTTTTTAACTTTGTCACCCGATAAGCGTGGGGAGTAACAAAGCCTCAAATAGGTATTAGCCAGTTAATCGCGGATGGGGTCCAAGGCGCTTAGGGGAATCACGTGTATACCGCTAGGTAGGGTATACCCGGAAGTGCTGCGTACTGGTTTTATTCCGCTTCTTGATACTATTTGTTTTACTGCCGCGCGGTAGAAAATGACCCAACACGACAGGAGCAAAAAATGAAAAGAAACATTGCAGCCATGACGGTGTTACCATTATCGGTTTCTTTACTTTTTACCGGTTTTAGCGCACCAGCATTCGCAAGTGAGACCGTACCGTATCCCAAAGATCAGGTTATCGTAAATACCCATACACCGAGTGTTGCAAACTGTGCTTCTGTGATTACTCAGGAAAATGAGAATTCATTATTCGATTTGGAGACTAAAAACCAAACAAGTAACGTCAAGAATCTAAAGCCGTCGTATTCATCTCCCTCACGAGAAGATATCAGTTTTTATGGAACTGATGATTTAGAAACAATTGCCTTGTTAAAGGAGATAGAAAAAGGCTTTGAGTTCTATGGAAACGAGGGAGCGTACGATGACTTAGTAATTCCTGCTATACAGACTCGGAGTTGGGGGACATTTGCCAACTGTATAGGAAACGGGTTAGCAAAGTCCTATGGATTGGATGTGTTAAAACGGGCTTTTAATCAAGAAGTTCGTAAGGCATTAAAATCACGCAAATGGAAAGTTGCCTCATCTGTGATGCATCGAAATCTTAAAAAGTTTTTAGGTAAGAAAGTCGCTTCTTATGTAATTAAAGTGATTGCAAGTAAAGTACTTCCAGGAGGATTACCTGGTCAGATTGCTTTTCAGGCAGGAAAATGTGCCATCAAGGAAGTTTGGTAGTGATGAAATCTGTCAAGAAAACGCGAATGGGCGAACCTAGCTTCGCAAAAGCTCTAGCAATAAGCATTCTAATTATTTTATCTGTACCGCTTCCCCTAGCGTTTTACATGAGTGGTATCGATTGGATATTTCAGGGGATATCAGCTGTTCCAAAAGAGTTTTTAGCTACATATTTTCTTGAATTGTTGATTCTGGTTATTAGCATTTCTGTATTTAAAATTAAAGAAAAAATATCTCAGCAGAAATAGTCGTAACTTTTTTATATTCACCAATCAGGTAACCACTGAAAATAAGCACTCATTTTAGGCAAAGCCCCGAGTAGACGGTTGAACGACTCTCGGGGCTTTGCCACATTTGACGCAGGAGGGGATACTGTCGGGTTGATACCTGAATGGGAATTAGTCCATTAATCGCGGATGGGACCCAAGGCGCTTAGGGGAATCACGTGTACACCGCTAGGTAGGGTATACCCGGAAGTGCCTCCGGTTATGATGGCTAGGAAATCTGGGGGAGTAACCATTCTGCTGTTCCGCAAACGGAGAAGGTTATTCTCGGCAGCAGAAATAACGCTATCTGATTCTCCAAGTTTTACCTCAAGACCTGCCCAGTTTCCATCATCAAACTCAAGCAAAATATCTACTTCTAGATCTGATTCGTCCCGGTAGCCAAAACAGTTAGCGTCAATTTGCTCCGCGTAGGTGCGAATGTCTCGAACCGATATCGAAATAAATATCGCTTCTAACAGCTATATTGATACTTTTGCGAGAATTTTGTTGATACTTTTGCGAGGTTTTTGCTTATATGTTTGCGAGGTTTTCATTGATACTTTTGCGAGATTTGTTCGCCTTAAGGTAAATGAAAAGACCGGGGTATGACCAGGGATTGATGAGGCTAGCTGCTCTGGTTTTCCTTGGCCTGGCGAGTATATTGATCAAAATCTTCCACATTGTTGTTGGAATCCCCACCCAAGGGGGAGGAGACGAGTGGAACTTTCTTGAAAGTAAGCGCGGGGTCGTAGGGCATAGGGCGCTGACCCTTGCGACGCGCAGCAGATATGAAAGTAACCAGCCAAGAAATCACTGTCCAAATCGCCAAAACCACGAGTGCTTTGCCCAAATGTAGTTCCCCGCCGGCAATAGCCGCGCGAATCGTGCGTGCCACGTGGGTCATTGGGAATAGCGGGCTGAGGAACTGGAAGAACTTCGGAGCGGTTTCTACTGGGAAAGTTGCCCCGGTAGAGGTTATCTGTAAACACAATAAGATTACTGAAAGGGCGCGTCCTCTATAGCCCAAACCGGCTACGCAAGCTTGGTTTACTGCTACATATCCGATAGAGGCTAATACTGAAATCAGAATCAATGCCACGAAATTATGAGGATTTATCTTTAAGAACAGTTGCAAACCGGTCACTACCGTAACTGCTTGAAGTGCCCCAAATAGCGCGCCTATTGACATAGCACGGAAACCGCCACGCCAGAAGCTTTCCTGAGGGTGACGTCGTAAATCCAATGCCGGGAAAATCAAGAAAATAGCGATTCCCCCAATCCATAGACACAAAGCCATAAAGAACGGGGCAAATCCGGCACCGTTGTTACTGACGGAGTTTTCGCGCACGGATTTAACATCTGCAACTGTGCTGGCAGATTTAGAAACTTTATCCGCTTGAGTGCTGCTGACCTCGGGAATCTGCTCGGCTCCGCTGCGGAGACCGTCTTGGAGGTTTGAGGCTCCCTCGCCAAGTTGGTCTATACCGACAGAGAGCTGTTTTCCACCATCGGAAGCTTTTTTCGCTCCCTGTGATAGCGAGTTAAGACCGCCAGTTAGAGCGCCTGTTCCTTGCTGTAGTTGAGCCGAATTCTTATCTAAGGTGGCAGCGCCGGAAGCTAGTTTATTAACTCCTTTTTCTGCTTGAGCTAATCCGTTAGCGAGCGCAAATGTGCCATCTTTTAAGGTTGGCTTATTTTTTCCGTTTTGGGAAGCAGGGGTAAGGGCAGTCTGTCGGCTCAGTTCTTTTATTCCCTGGTCAGCGGTGTTTAGTTTCTGTTTGATTTCTTGAGGATTGAGCTGGGAGAGTTTATTTGCCATTCCAAGGAGGTCTTGGGCTTTCGTGATTTTTTCCGCTAGCTGTTGCAGGGTTAAACCTTGCTGCTTGGCCATATCAGACAATAATTTGCACTGGGGAACTGTGGGCAGCGCAGCTGGAAGAACCTGAGCACAAGCGGTAACCACTCCTTTAAATTCGGTTAAAAACTTTGCAATTTGTGCAGCATCAACGTCTGAATTAGCTAGCGGCGCTAGCAAATCAACTAGGTCATTTCCTTTCTTAACCAATTGGGAAACCTCAGGTTGAATAGCGGAAACCTGCTGGTGGATTTGATCGACTCCGCCATCAACTTGTTGTGCACCTGCCGCTAACTTGGGCATATTGGCATTTAGCTGACCAAGTCCAGAGCTTAAAGTAGATACTCCGCCGGTATAGGCGCTCACCCCGTCTCGAAGCACTAGCGCGCCATTGCGGATTTTAACGCTCCCATCGGCGAGTTCTCCTAGTCCTGCCACTAAAGTATCAGCGCCGTCCCCTAATTGTTTTCCGCCCTCGGCAAGTTTTCCGGCACCGGAGCTGGCATCTAGAAAACCCTCTTTTAGAGTTCCGGTTGATAGTAAGAGTTGGTCAATATATCCGGCAGCTCCCTGTTGCGATAGGGCAGCTTGCAGGGCAGATGCAGCTGATACCGCCATCGTGCCCTGTAGGTAATTCACCGAGTCATCGGTACGCAGCTCCAGCCGAGCTTTCTTGGTAGGTACTTTGTTTTCCGGGTTGGCAAGATTTGCAAACGAGCTAGATAAATCATTAGGGATTATCAGGGCTGCCTTGTAGGTTCCATCTTTTAGCCCGGTTTTTGCCTGTGATAGCGAGGACTTTGTCCAGTCAAAGCCTGGGGCGTCCTCTTTGTAAAGTTCGTTTTCTAGACTTTTGCCGAGGTCGATAGTTCGGGTTTTTTCGCCAGTGTTAGCTTCTGCCGGGGAATCGAGGTTTACGACCGCTGCTTTTAAGGTCCCTACCCGTTCCATTGGATCCTCGTATGCCCAGGTAAACAGACCGGAATACATTAGGGGGATAATCAGGACACCTACGACTACCACTATGTTGGAAAGAGTGTTCCAACGATATTTCTTTCCCATAGTACCTCCGGACTTTACTGATGAAATCTTTACCAAAAGATTACGATACACCAGTGTATCGAATGGTGTTAATCGCTGGGGTTTTCTGCTCTTTCATAGTAGGTAACCTGCCAGCGACAATCCCCCGAAATAGGGCGAAACTCACTGTCAGAACGCAGTGAATTTTTTTTCCAAATAGCGGGGGAAATTAGGGGAGCATGAGCAAAATCCTCACTGTCTCCTACATCTAAATCTAGGTAGGTAACTACGAGTTCATCAGCTATTTCCATACCTTCTGCGTATAGGCGCGCCCCTCCGGTAATCCAGCAGCGCTCAGCGCCCGAATCCTTAGCTATGGTCAAAGCCTCGGATAGTGAAAAAGCAAGAGACGCGCCCTTTGCCTGATAGTTTTCCTGCGAAGTCAATACGATATTTAAACGCCCAGGCAAAGGCATTTTCCCCAAGGCTTCAAAGGAGCGCCGCCCCATAATAATAGGGCTGCCCATGGTGGTGGCTTTAAAATGTTTGAAATCAGCGGGGACGTGCCAAAGCATTCCCCGACCGTCTCCGATAACTCGATGGGCTGCCTGCGCCCAAATCATGCCAATATGCATTTGCTGTCTCCTAAACTGCTATCGGGGCTTTAATCGTGGGGTGGTGCTGATAATTCTCAAACTGTAAATTTTCCCAGGTGTAGCTGAATAAGGAGTCTGCGGGGCGTAAATGCAAAGTGGGGAAAGGATAAGGACGGCGAGCAAGCTGTTCTTTAACCTGCTGGATATGGTTGTTATAAATATGGCAATCCCCGCCTGTCCAAATCAATTCACCAACTTCTAATCCGCTTTGCTGAGCCAACATATGAGTTAGTAAAGAATAGGAGGCGATATTAAAAGGAACGCCCAGGAACATATCGCAAGAGCGTTGGTAGACTTGCAACGATAGACGACCAGACGCTACATATGCTTGGAATAGCAGGTGACAGGGGGCAAGAGCCATTTTGTCCAGTTCCGATACGTTCCAAGCAGATACCAGTAGCCGCCTAGAGGACGGGTCTTGTTTTAGAGCAGAAAGCAGTTTTTCGATTTGGTCGATATTTCCTTGTCTACTTGGCCAAGAACGCCATTGCACTCCGTAGACCGGTCCTAGTTCGCCCTCTTCGTTCGCCCAATCATCCCAAATATGAACGTTTTTTTCCTGTAACGGTTTTACACTGGAGCTTCCCGATAAGAACCAGAAAAGCTCCTCGGCGACTCCGCGCATAAAAACTCTTTTGGTGGTAATCAAGGGGAATGATTTTGAGAGGTCATAGCGCAATTGAGCGCCAAAAAGTGAACGAGTTCCGGTGCCGGTTCTATCTTCCTTTTGGTTTCCGCTCTCTAAGATTTTTTGCAGTAAATCTTCATATTGTGTATCTAACACGCCCTCACCTTTCGCTAGTGTTACCCCATATTTTAACGGCAATCTATCCGGCTCGATCGCCAAGCCTGAGTATTCGCCGCAGGTAGTACTTAGGCAGAATGGATAAAGCTGGGAATAGCTGGTTGGTAGGGGTAGTTTTACTGCCCGGCGCTAGCTTTTATCTGGCTTTCAATGTTGATAACCGGTGCTAGCTCAACCATAAATTCCTGTGCGGAAAGGTTCCGGATTTGCCCTAAAGCTGCTTGTACGCCCGCTACTGTCCGTTTGGCGACCGCTTTCCCAGATAAATATCCAACCCCGGCTCCGATTCCAAAAGGAATAAGACGTCCGGCAATGCGGCCAGCGCTGCGATGTGCGAGTTTCTTTGAAGCATACTTCATTAATGCCTTATTTACCTGACTTATTGTGGGGGAGGAAAGGTTTTTCAAGGACGAGCGTGCCCAACTAAGAGAACGTAATCCCAACTGATCGGATACAATCCGAGCGCCCTCTTCTCCCAGGAGACTAGACAATATCAGGGTGCGGCGTTTTTCCCGGTCGGCAGGGCGAAAACCATGCAAACGGCTAACGGCCAGAATATAGGTGGTGGTCTGCAAGGCGTAGGTAGCAAGCTCGCCGGCAGTAAGCCCTAAAGCTACCCCGGTACCAGCTCCCGGTATTGCCGCTCCGGCTCCTACTGCCGAGGAAGCGTAGGCGGTGCGAGTGATATATTGCTTGGTCAAAATGGTTTCAAGCTGCGCAACATCTGCTTTCGGGTAGGTGTTTACCAGTTTTAACAGCTTGTTGTCGATGTGTTCGTTGGGAATATCCAGTACCGCATCTAGCACTTGTCCAAAGTCTGAAGCCTGGCGTATTTTAGGCAGTACCTCTTTGACGGTGGTAGCTATCTGCTCTTTTGGCAAACGCGGGTGAGGCTGAAAGCGTTTGAAATCTGGGCGCTTGAACATTTTGTTTTCACTCCTGGCAGACTAGATGGTCAAAACTGGATACAATCAATACTGCTTAATACTTTTAGGTTAGTCTCCAGGGCGTTTAACAGCGAGCCTAAACGGTGTCAGAGCCTCCAAAGAAAGGGAGATAGCTTGCGTGACTTTCAGCTGGAAATTCAGTATCCGTCCTCTCCAGAGCTGGTTTGGGCGATGCTTACCAATCCGGATTTTCTAAAGTTTCGCTTCAGGCAAATCCCGGCTTTTCTTGGCGAGGTGGAACTTGAAAAAGCAGATTCGGGTATTTATATTTCACGGGCGACCCTTAAAGCTCGCGCCTGGCAAGAACTTGGAAGATATGCCCACTTGCTTCCAGAAGAGTTAGCAATAGAAATAGTGGAAACCTGGGTGGATAATCCGGCTGTTCCTCTAATAGCTGAAGGCAGTTTTCAGGTGAATATCGCTAGTATTCCAGTAACAATCAAAGCAGATAGTCAGCTGAAGTATCCAGAAAATAACCGGCAGGAAACCGTACGTCACCTCTCGGGAAAACTGGAAGTCAAATTGCCGTTTATCGGCGGTAAAGTTGAGCGGGAAATTCTCTCCCGGATGCAATTGTTAGCTAGCGCGGAAGAGGACGCAGCGGCAAGTTGGCTGCAAAGTAGCGCTCAATAGAATTTCCGTTCAGGGATACCTCATAACTTGCCGATGTCGCTCCTAGCATAGACTGGTAACCGTGAGCGGGATGAGGGAACTGATTCGCCGGTACGGTCAGGATTTATCGGACAGTGATAGCGACCATCTGCATATGTTGGTGGGCGATTGGCAGGTTTTAGCTGATATTGGCAGTGCCGATTTGATTTTGTGGATTCCAGATGACCAGGGGCGGTATGTAGCGATTGCCCATATCCGTCCGGGATCTGGTTTTACTATCCACCTTGATGACGTGGTGGGGCTTACGGCTTCGCCAACGCGCTCCAGAATGCTTAAATCTGCCTTTGCTCCGGATTCGCAGCCTACCACTCCGGAAGTGCGCTGGGCAGGTTCTTATTCGGTAATCGCCAATGCGGTTCCGGTTCGTCACGACTCTCGGGTAATTGCTGCCCTCACTGTAGAGGTTAATATTCAGTCTTTGCGTGTTTTTGAACAGCAAGAACAGTGGTTTCATAAAACCGCGAATATGCTTTGTGAAATGATTTCTCAAGGTAGTTTTCCGGCTGCTTCTCTGTCGGCAGCTACTACTCACGGGATGCCGCGCCTGATTGATGGCGCGATTAATTTGGACGCAGAGGGCAGAGTGCTGGATTTGACTCCCAATGCGCGCTCTTGTCTACGTCGCTTGGGAGTTCGGGAAGAGGTTATCGGGGCGGTTCTCGCTGAGCTAATAACCGAGGTGGTTCAAGATCAATGCCAGGTCGATGAAACCTTGCCGGTGGTGGTAATGGGGAAAGCGTATTGGCTGGCAGAAGTGGAGTCGCCCTCGGGTATTGTTTCTTTACGTTCGTTGCCTTTAGAGCAGTCTGGCGAGCGAATGGGGGCACTTTTGTTGTGTAGAGATGTTACTGAGGTGCGTAGACGCGAACGCGAATTGATGAGCAAAGATGCTACGATTCGCGAGATTCATCATCGGGTGAAAAACAATCTGCAAACTGTTTGTGCGCTTTTGCGTCTGCAGGTTCGTCGTTCCGATTCTCAAGAGGTTAAAACAGCCTTAGGGGAGGCAGAACGGCGGGTTGCCTCGATTGCGCGTGTTCATGAAGAGCTACCGCAACCGGTACGTGAAACCGCAGGTTTTGAAGAAATGCTTTCTCGCCTACTTAGAATGTCGGCGGCAATGGCGGCAACCGATCAAGAAGTTGATACTGAGTTTGTTGGTAGTTTCGGAATGATTGATGCCGAGACAGCTTCGGTACTGGCAGTGGTGATTTCAGAACTGGTTGCTAATGCGGTTGAGCACGGTTTGGCAAATCGTGATGGGAAAGTGGTTTTAGAGGCTAAACGTGAACGCAGTGAGCTCGATGTTTGGGTGCGCGATAATGGTAGTGGTTTAGAAGATAAACCGCTTAGCGGACTGGGAACCCATATTGTGCGCACTCTGGTACGTGCAAATCTTAAGGGTTCTATTGATTGGAGTTGTCCCGAGGAGGGCGGTACGAAGGTGCATATCCATGCCCGCATTGAGGAGGACGTTAGATAAATGGGGAAATCACGTAGACGGCGTGGCTGGCCAGACCTGCCCAGCTCTTTGGCGGGCAAAATAGTTGATAATCATACCCACTTGCCACTGTGGGAAGAACAGATTCCCCTGGTAGAGGGAGTACGGCTGAGTCTAGATGAACAACTGGAGAGGGCGAAAACTGTAGGGGTTAGCGCCTTGATTACTTCAGGCTGTCAAATCGATGAGCTTGCGCCTACAGTGCGATTAACTGAGCAGCATCCCCAGGTATTTTGCGCGCTTGCTATTCACCCGAATGAGGTCGCTTTGCACGCGAAAGTGGTAGCTAAAGCGCCCGATGGGCAAACCTATTCACTGAAGCCTTGGCATGAAAACTATTCCTTAGAACAGGCGATAGCTGAAGTTTATGAGCAGGTAAAAGGCTGCGACAAGGCGGTTGCGATAGGCGAGAGCGGATTGGATTATTTTCGCACTTCTGCGCAGGGAAAATCTGCGCAACAGCAGGCTTTTAGAATGCATATCTCCCTGGCTAAAGAGCTGAATCTACCATTGCAGATTCATGACCGGGAGGCTCATGCCGACACTATTCGGATTTTAATGGAAGAGGGCGCTCCCGAGCGTACGGTTTTCCACTGTTTTAGTGGAGACAAAGAAATGGCTCAGGTACTGGCAGAGCAGGGGTGGTATGCCTCTATTGCCGGGCCGGTCACCTATAATGCGAACGAGTGGCAGCGCGATGCTGCCCGAAAGATACCAGCTTCGCTATTGCTGGTGGAAACCGATGCGCCCTATTTAACTCCGCATCCGCACCGGGGGCAGCCGAATGCTTCCTATATGCTTGCCTGGACGGTGCGAAAGCTGGCAGAAATCACCGATAAAAGCGAACCTGAACTGGTGAGCCAGCTACTTAGTAATACTCGTGAGGTGTATGGACAGGCGGTAACGGCGCTAGATTAGCGGGACGTTAATATCTATTCACAAAGTCTATTGTGCGAGGTAGACTGGTGGTGTTTTATTCCACTAAGGAAATATATCGAACAGGTAGCTATTTGGTAACAATCAGGTTACAGTTATTTCTGATTGGGGGTTTTATTTCCCAGGGTTACCATCTAGTGCAGCGAGGGTATACGTGAGCAGAAAACATCGGCGCAACCAGGTGAAGCTAACAGCCATTTTCGCCGGGATATGCACAGCTATCGTCCTGGGAGGATTAGCGGCGGTAGCCAGTGAATATAAAAGCGTTGCCGTCACCGTTGATGGCGCTACCCGTCAAATGCAAACCACCAATCGCACAGTTGAACAAGTTGTTTCCGATATGGGAATTAAAGTGGGTAAATATGATCAAGTGAGTCCCGCCCTGGATACAAAAATCTCCCGAAACCAAAAAATCAAAATAGTCCACGCTCGCCCAGTCGTCCTCCAAGAAACAAAAAATGCCCAGGTTGCTTGGAAAACCGCCCACCATGATGCTCCAGTATTGCAGACAACTTTCCGGGTGGACAATGCCGAGGTTAAAGGAGTCTATAAACCGGGTTCAGACCCGCGAACAGCAGCCCAAGCAGCAGGTATCAAACTGTCGAACCTAGATAGAGTCACCGTTGAACAAAGCAGTCAAAATACGGCAACCATTAAAGTCGCGCGGGTGCAACGGGGCATAGAGAAAAAGGAAGAAAAATCTGCCCCGGAAGTTAAAAAAGTAGAAGACAAGACTTTGCAACCCGGAGAAGAGATTGTAGAAAACGAAGGAAAACAGGGCGTTACCGCAAAAACTACTTTTGTAGAAAAAGTTGATGGCAGCGTCAGTTTTCAGTCTGCTGAACAGGTAACTACCCTGGTAAAGGCAGAACCAAAAATTGTGCGATTCGGACCGGCAGATAATTCTGGTGACACCAATTATGGACCGGTAGTTCCCGCCGGACAGGCGCAAGAAATCGCCCACCAAAAAGTTATTGCCCGTGGCTGGTCCGAGGGGCAGTTTACCTGCCTAGTTAAACTGTGGAATCGGGAATCAGGGTGGAATGCTTCAGCGAGAAATCGCAGCTCGGGAGCGTACGGTATTCCTCAGTCGCTGCCAGCAAACAAGATGGCATCTGCGGGTGCGGATTGGCGTACTAATCCTGCCACTCAAATCGAGTGGGGACTCGGCTATATTCAAGGACGCTACGGCAGTCCCTGTGAAGCCTGGAATCATTCTGAACGTATAGGCTGGTACTAGTAAGCTAGGGGGGTGGAAAAAAACCCTCCGGTTACGCTTTTGACCCCTAATGCGGTCAGCCAGCTCTGTAAGCGGCTGGATATTCGTCCTACGAAACAGTTAGGACAAAACTTTGTTACCGAACCCAGTGCAATCCGTAAAATTGTGCGCGAAGCAGGGGTGAAAGCAGGGGAGCAGGTTCTGGAGGTCGGACCGGGACTCGGATCTCTTACCCTGGGGCTTTTAGAGGTCGGGGCGAATGTGGCTGCCTGCGAGATTGATTCTCGCTTGGCTGCTTTTTTGCCGGCAACGATTGCTAGTCACGCTCCTCAATCTCTAGAGCGAGCCTACCTGGTAAATAAAGACGCTTTGAAGCTAGTCCCCTCAGATTTAGAGAACTTAGTGGCTCTGTCAGAGAGCGCAGGTGAGGGGGGCAAAGAGCTAGATGCACGGCGAGCTAGCGGGCAGACAGAAAGCGAGCATCACCCTGGCAAGGCTTTTTTGCCCGAAATTCTGGTTTCAAATCTTCCCTATAACGTGGCAGTTCCGGTGCTATTGCATCTATTTGCAGTTTTTCCCTCCTTAAAAAGAGCGCTGGTAATGGTGCAAAAAGAGGTAGCTGTGCGTCTTAGCGCCCCGCCGGGCAGTAAAGTTTATGGGGTTCCCAGCGTTAAAATCGCCTGGTATGGTAAGGCGCGCATGAAATCCGATATTTCGCGGCGAGTGTTTTATCCCCAGCCCAATGTAGACTCCGCGCTGGTAGAAATCGTTCGCGCTCCTAGCGACAATCTTTACTTTCAAGATGATAAGCAAAAAAGCTACCTCAGCAGTGAAAAAGAAATCAGCCGACACTTAGAAAAAACACTCACCACGCAAGAATCAGAGCGCAGGCAACGGGAATTAGTCTTTGAACTCATTGATTGCGCCTTTGCGTCAAGGCGGAAAATGCTGCGTTCTTCATTGAAAACTTGGGCAGCTCCTCTCGCAGTAACGCCCCTATTGCGCGCCGCGGGAATTGCCCCGACCGGTCGGGCAGAAACCTTAACTATTCGCAACTTTGTGGCACTTGCCAAGCTACGCTCCGTTTTAGAATCCAGAGTGGAAAAAACTCCGATTATCCCGGATAAGACCGGTATCAATATAACTACCCTAGAGCGGGAAGAAAACAGCGTTCCCGCGTCCGCGCCCGCTGCGCCCTCAAAGCCAAGCCTTCCAGCTGCCGAAACTGCCTCTGCCAGGCAAGCCCAAGCGGTAAGCAACGGCAAAATCAACCTATTTTTGGCAGCTACCAGGGCAAATGATGGCTACCATCCCCTGTCTACTCTGTTTCAAGCGGTTAATCTGCGTGAGAAAGTAACAGTTAGCTTACAAGAACAAGGTCTCGATATTGACATAAAATTCGATGCTCCTGAGGGAGCGGTTGGTTATAGTCCTGACCGCGACCAACAAGCACTAACCGGGTTGGCGGTACAAAATAACCTCGCAACCCGCGCTTTTTTGCTGGTAGCGGAGCAGTGTGGCTACCAGGGGGGAGCAAAAATCAGTATTGAGAAACAAGTGCCGGTAGCCGGGGGTATGGCAGGGGGTTCAGCCGATGCGGCTGCGGCCCTGCTGGCTTCTAACCAGGTTTTAGCTGCCGGGATTTCTCGTCACCAATTAGCTGAAATTGGGGCAAAACTAGGGGCGGACGTGCCATTTGGGCTCTATGGGGGAACCTGTTTTGCAGACCGCTACGGAGACCGGATTACCCCGCTTCCGCCAGCGAACTCCCTGTCGGTAGTCGCCGCGGTTTCTCCTAACACCCTTGCTACTCCCGCAGTATTTAGGCAATATGATAAAAGTGATTGTCTCCGGCAAAAATTACCGAATTTGGCGGAATTAAATTCCCTGCTTCAAGCTCTCTATCAGGCAGACTTGCCGGCTCTTGCGCAGCTGATTCAAAATGATTTGCAAAATCCAGCAATCAAACTCATGCCGCAGCTGGCACTAACCCTAGAAGTTGCCAAACAGCAGGGAGCGGTGGCTTTTATTTCTGGGTCTGGACCTACTGTGATTGCTTTAGTACAAACCGATTCGCACGCGCGCGCCCTGGCAGTAGAACTAGCGAAACTAGATACCGTCTCCTATGCTCTGCCGCTTACTTTTTCGACCCCCGCCTGTCCCCTAGATAGAGAGCATTGGTTAGCGTGAAAACTTTCCTAGCTGGAACTAAAGACGTATCCGCGTTGGCAGGGCCGCGCAGACTCTTGGCGGGAGTAACCTTAAGCCTTTTCCCCGCTGACCGGATTGGTATTCTCGGACCAAATGGAGCCGGCAAATCCACCCTGCTTCGTCTGCTCAGTGGTGAGCAGCAGCCAGATAGCGGTAGCGTAACCTATGCGCCCGGTATCAGTTTTGCTGCCATGTCACAACAGGAAACTCTAGATTCCGCTTTAAGTGTTAAACAGGCGGTTCATGCAGATATTCCTGACTATCAGTGGGCATCTCAACCTCATTTGCGAGCCATAGACCAAGGATTATTGTCCGATGTGGACATGGAGACTAGCTGTGGGGAACTTTCAGGGGGACAGGCGCGCCGGGTAGTGCTTGCACGAACTTTAGGGCAAGATGCGCCGATTCTTGCTTTAGATGAACCCACTAACCATTTAGATGTCGAGGGCGTAGCTTGGCTAGCTAAATATCTGAATAACCGTTTCAGCTCGGGAAAAGGAGCTTTAGTGGTTATTACCCATGATCGTTGGTTTCTCGATGCGGTCTGCAACCGGATTTGGGAGGTGGTTCCAGGCGCAGATTCAGGAAACGGTCGTCCGCAAATACCGGGACATATTGAAGAATATGACGGTTCATACGCGGCCTATGTGCTGGCTCGGATGGAGAGAGCCCGGCAAGCCGAAGTGGCGGAAGAAAAACGTCAAAATCAGTTACGCAAAGAGCTAGCCTGGCTGCGGCGAGGGGCTCCGGCTCGTACCTCAAAACCAAAATTCCGTATTGAGGCGGCCGAGGCCTTAATCAGTGACGTTCCGCCCTTAAGGGACAGTGTAGAACTTGTGCGCTTAGCTTCAGTGCGTTTAGGGAAACGAGTCATTGAACTCGAAGATGTTTCATTTTCTTATCCCGAATCGACGCGAAATATCTTAAACCAGGTGACCTGGCGATTAAACCCAGGGCAGCGCGTAGGAGTAATCGGCGTTAATGGGGCTGGTAAATCGACATTACTGAAAATAATGAGCGGAGAACTCACCCCTACAAGTGGAAAAATCAAACGGGGGAAAACCGTGCAGCTCGCAACCTTGGCGCAGTTGCCTCAAATCGGACAGATGAACCCCGACCTTAGAGTAGTGGAAGCAATCTCGCAGATAAAAGAGCGGATTATTTGGGGAGAAAAAGAAATCACCGCCACGAAACTGGTTGAGAAACTGGGGTTTTCCAAAGAACGCGCCTGGACAAGGGTAAGCGAACTATCGGGTGGGGAAATGCGCCGCCTACAGATAGCTACTCAGCTGCTAGCCGAACCTAATGTTTTAATTTTAGATGAGCCAACTAATGATTTAGATACCGACACATTGGCGAAACTGGAAGATCTTTTAGATTCATTCCCCGGCACCTTGATAGTGGTTAGCCATGACCGATACCTGCTGCAACGGGTAACAGATTCGCAGGTAGCGCTGCTGGCTGATGGAACCTTGGCGGCGTTACCGGGAGGGGTGGAGCAGTATCTACAAATGCGCGCTGCCCGGCAATCAGACGGGGTAGCTAGTAATGGTGTGGGAGAGCAGAAAAAGAGCGAAGGCGAGGGTAATTTAGCCTCCTCGAAACCCCCTAAGAAAAGCGGGGCTAAGATTTATCGCACCCGCAAAGAGCTGTCGGCGATTGAAAAGAAACTTGACAAGGTACAAACCCAACTAGCCGCTATTGATGAGCAGCTAAGTGAGGGGGCAGCCGATAGCAGCCCTCAAGGTTTGCTTCACCTGCAAGAACTAAATAAACTTCGTACACAGCTAGTTGCTAACGAAGAAGAACTGGAAGAAACCTGGCTGCGTCTTAGCGAGATTCTAGACTAGCTAACCTGCTCAGCGTACGGGGAAAATAGCTGCTTCGGTAATTGGGTGGGGTAGGGAAGGCAGGTGCTTAGCGCAGAGGACGCACCGGTGTACCCTCAAAGGGCAGTAGTAGCTGGCGCAGCAAAGCCGAAAGGGTTTTCCGCTCGTCCTCGTCCAGGGGAGCTAGTAGCTCAGACTCCCTCATCAGTAGCTCTTTGAGAGCCGAATCAACCCGGGTAACCCCCAAATCGGTTAGGGTTACCAATACCGCCCGGCGATCATGCGGAGAGGGAGTGCGCTTAACCAAGCCTTTCTTTTCTAAACGGTCAATCCGGTTGGTCATAGTTCCGGAAGAAACCAGCAGTTCTTGCAGTAATGTGCCCGGGGTTAGGGAATAGGGCGAGGCGGCACGGCGCAGTACCGAAAGTACATCGAACTCCCAAGGTTCCATCCCCTGGGCGCTGAAAGCCTCTTTACGAGCCAAATCAAGATGGCGTGCCAGGCGCGCTACCCGCGAGTACACTTCCATTGGGGAAACATCAAGGTCAGGGCGTTCAATCTGCCAGGCTAAAATGATGCGGTCTACTTCGTCAGTAGCCTCGGTGGGGTAGTTTTCTGCAAGCACAAGCCAAGTTTACTGGAAGTGGCGAGAACGGTCTATTGTTTCCCGCCGACCTCTATCCTCTTAGCTCTAGCTTTACCTGGGGTGGGTAAGATTTATCGATAGAAGCGTTCCGAAGATAGCCTCCTAGAGAGCGAGATTGCTCTGCCTGGAATGGCTAACTAGCTAGTTTCTTCGCAGAATCGGTCACCAAATGCGGATCTTTGCGCATTCCGGACAGACCATACCAGACCAGATTAACAATATGTGCAGCTACCTCTTGTTTAGAAGGTTTGCGTTCATCAAGCCACCATTGTCCCACTTGGGAGACCAATCCCACCATCATGTGGGCATACATCGGTGCCCAATCGGCATGAAAGCCACTGTCTCGGAAGTGCTCTGCTAATAGAGCCTCAACTTTTTGAGCCACGTCCCCTATCACCGAGTAATAAGAGCCTCGAGACTGGGAGGCGGGTGAATCACGCACCAAAATCCGGAATCCGTCAGTATAGGTGTCCATGTAGTCTAGCAGCGCACGTGCTGCTCC
>ENA-OQLI01000971-OQLI01000971.1-human-gut-metagenome-genome-assembly--contig:-NODE-971-length-25897-cov-3.888824_pt1 | contig 25897 bp, 19 predicted proteins | sample MGYA00242805_ERZ504812 | MGnify/ENA primary metagenome ERZ504812 (study PRJEB26092, sample SAMD00036430) | human gut metagenome | host: Homo sapiens | study: EMG produced TPA metagenomics assembly of... | reverse complement strand
TGCGGAGTTGTCCTCATCGCCCCCGGTCAGGTGTTTGGGGACTGCCCCCCGGTTGGTTTTCCCCCCCGCCTTCGGCCGCCGATGCAGGAATCCGTACAGGGGACACTCTCGCTCGGATAAACACGCATGGGTACGAAGGCCGCAAAATACGCGGCCGAAGGACCGGGGAGTTTATACGCCCCTTCCAGGAAAACCTGCATGGCCGGCAGAAGGCGGGGAGGAAATCCAACCGGAGGGCAGTCCCCAAATCACTGGCCGGAGGGAATAGAGGCATATGCGAAGGTTGAGTTATGTACTTATTTTCTCACAGCGCTTTCCTTTTGAAAAGGAGCCACTGCAATTTTCATCACATGATCCCGCTTATTTTCGAAGATATCATAAGCCTCCATGATTTCATCCAGAGAAAATCTGTGGGTTATCATACAAGTGGTATCAATCCGTCCTTCGGCGATCAGGGCCAGAATGTCATCACAGGCATTGGCATCCACGCCTCCCGTTTTAAAGGTCAGGTTTTTACCGTACATATCGGGCAGCGGAAGCACCTGGGCCTCTTCATACAATGCCACTATGCATACGATACCGTTTGGCCGCGCCGCCTTCCAGGCCAGCTGAAAAGTATCCACCCCGCCTGCCGCCTCGATAACCACGTCGGCGCCCCTGCCTTCCGTCATTTCCTTCAAAACCGCTTCCACATCCTCTTTTCCGGGATTGATTACCCGATCCGCAAGCCCTCTGCTTTTCACAAATTCCAGGCGTTCTTCACTGATATCCGCACAGACAACAGCTCCCGGTTCATACAGCGCAGCGCACATAAGCGTACACAGCCCTGCAGGACCCGCTCCCAGCACCAGCACCGTATCCCCTTTATGAATTTCGCTGATCTGCGCCGCCCAGTAGCCGGTAGCCAAAATATCCCCAGTAAAAAGAGCCTGTTCATCACTCACCTTCTCCGGAATCAAATTCAGGCCGTTATCGGCAAAAGGCACCCGCACGTATTCCGCCTGCCCGCCGTCAATGCGGCACCCCAGCGCCCATCCGCCCTGTTCATCCGCACAATTATTCACAAAACCCTTCCTGCAGAAAAAGCATTCCCCGCAAAAGGTTTCCACATTAACGCTCACCCTGTCGCCTGCCCTGAATTTCTTCACTCCCGGTCCGGCTTCCACCACTTCCCCAACCATTTCATGTCCCACGATAACTCCTTCAGCCGCCCGCGGCACACTTCCATGCTTAATATGAATATCGCTGGAGCATATGGAACATAATGTCACCCGGACAACAGCATCCCCCGGATCCTTAATCACAGGAACCTCGCGTTCCTCCAGACTGAAAACCCCTTTTTCCTTATACACTACCGCCTTCATAACAGCCCTCACTTCTTCTTTTCATCCCGCAGTCTCCTCCTCTGAGACATTGCCGCGACACAGCAAAGTATACCACCAGGACATTCCCTCCGCAAGCCCGGCCTGCAAATAAAAACAGATGGCACTGCGGATATTTTCTTTCCGCGTTCCATCTGTTTTTTCTTATTTTATGCACCTTCCACCATACTGCAGTCCTTAAGGATGACCGCTTCCACCCCGTCGGTCTCCCGGTACCCTTTTCTGCGGAGCACCTCATTAACCGCTTCCTTAAAGTCTTCCATGGAAAGCTTAACCTTCTCTTTATTCTTCAGGACTAAAATGCAGCCCTCCTGGAACTCGCAGTTTTCTTCACAGGAAATACGGTATAAATTCTTTCTGTCTATGGCTCCGATTTCTTCCAGCGTTTTTACCATGCGGTATACGGTGGCAATTCCGATAGAGGGATCCTCATGTACGGCTTTATAATAAATTTCCTTACAGCAGGAGCATTCATCCGAAAGAATAATATCCACAAGCAGCTTCCTCTGGTTGGTAATACGGAAGCCGTTCCTTTTCAGTTCCGCAAGAATACGGTCCCTGCGTCCGGCGTTTTTCATAAACTCTCTGTTATCCTGTTTTTCTTTTATCATTCGATTCACTCCTGTCTGTTTCATTTTGCCTTGCCGCTTTTTACGCTTCCCTGGCAGGCACATGCGTTGGAACAGCCCCCGCAGGAACCTCCGCAGCCGCCTTTTCCCGTTTTCTTATCCCGGATCATGATGCGCAGCACCAATGCCACAATGATAAGAAGAACTGCTCCTGTTAATATGGTTCCGATGTTATTTATGAGAAAGGTCATATTTTCCATCTCCTTTTTCTTTTTGAGAATGGTTATCATTTAATCCATCTACAGTTAGTATAAGCTAACTTTTATTTTTTGTCAATCCTTTCTTTTGCAATTAAGGGAAGAGAAAAAAGGGAACGCCGCCATCCATATTCCTGATTCCCCTGAATACCGCCTGATTCCCTTATATTTCCTGTTTACAGAACATATGTTCTGGCATATACTTTTCTCATGAAACCAATTATTTTTCATGTGGATGTAAATAATGCTTTCCTGTCCTGGGAAGCGGTATACCGCCTGAAGCACCTGGGCGGAAGGACGGATCTGCGCGAACAGCTCTGTGTGGTGGGCGGCGACGCCAGTAAGAGGCACGGCATTGTCCTGGCCAAATCCCTTTCAGCAAAGGCCTGCGGGATCCATACCGGGGAAAGCCTGATGGAGGCGCGTCAGAAATGTCCTGATCTGCTTGTGGTTCCTCCGCATTACCGGCTTTACAGCCGCTGCTCCCGCGCATTTATGGATATTCTCCGGGAATACACTCCCTGTGTGGAACAGTATAGTATTGATGAAGCTTTTATGGATATGAGCGGCACGCAGTCTCTCTGGGGGGATCCTCTTTTGACGGCGGATACGCTGCGCCGGAGGATTCATGAAGAGCTGGGCTTTACAGTGAATATCGGGATTTCAGAAAATAAGCTTCTGGCAAAAATGGCCTCTGATTTTCAAAAGCCCAATCGTACCCATACCCTTTTCCCGGAGGAAATCCCCCGCAAAATGTGGCCGCTACCGGTCACCGATCTTTTCTTTGTGGGAAGAGCCTCTTTTTCCCGGCTCCGCAGGCTTGGGATTTCTACCATCGGCGAACTGGCCCACACGGACAGAGAATTGCTGCGGACTCATTTCAAGTCTTATGGGGAGGTTATCTGGAATTATGCCAACGGCAGGGACTGCGCCCAGGTGGAAAGCGTTGTTCCGCCCAATAAAGGCTATGGGAACTCCACCACCATCGCTTTTGATATATGCGACACGGTTTCCGCAGGCCTTGTACTGCTTTCCCTCGCGGAAACCATAGGCATGCGCCTTCGCAGGGACCAGGTCAAAATCCAGGTAATCGCCGTCAGCATCAAATATGCGGATTTTTCATCCTGCTCCCACCAGAAAACCCTGCCCGCCCCCACCAACATCACCAACGAAATTTATCATACCGCCCTGGAGCTCTTCCGTGAATCCTGGGACGGCTGCACGCCAATCCGGCATCTGGGAATCCATACGAACCATGTACGGGACAACGTGGATTACCGGCAGCTGCATTTACTGGATATGGAACTGTCCCCCTTCTACAGGGACGACATTCCCTGCTGTGAAAAGCTGGAGCAGGCGGATGCCATGGCCGACCGGATTCGGAGCCGTTACGGTATCGATTCTCTCAAAAGGGCCGTTTTTGTAAAACAAAATGCCATGGATCACATGTCAGGCGGTATTACCCGTGAAAAATTAGATGTGGATTACGAAAAGGAAAGTCTTTTATAAGCTTTCGGAAAGGATAAGGAAAGGAGGACATAAGTCTTGCTCATTCATACGGATAACGATATTAACTACAATCACGAAGCGGAAGAAAGGCCGAAAAAAAACCGGAAAGAGATCGCCTGCTGCAGCTGGACGACCGCTTCCGGTCAGATCATTCCCATTCTTTTTAAAATGCAGGATGAAGAAGGGCTGGTCCGCACCTTCAGCAAAATCCACGTAAACCATTCTTCCAAAAAACTTTATGCAGGAATCCCTTCCTATGAATTCGACTGTGATGTCCTCGTAAACGGCCTCGTGGTAAATGTCCTGCTCCAGTATTATCCGGAAGACAGCCGCTGGACCTTAAGCGAAATCCCATGATCCTGGCTCCGCCTCACCGGGAGACAGAAGGAACGGCCGGGGGCCAAGGAGGACAGCAAGGGCGGCGCGGCAGCCAAAACGTCTAATCAAAAAGGGAAAGCTGCCCTTTTACCTCTTTTTCCAGAAGCCCCGGCTTTTTATGGAGGAGGATATCCGTGGCCTCCGAATCAAACATCCAGCTTTCCGCTTCCTCCGGCCCCAGGATCAGCGGCATCCTGTGATGGATTCCTTCCAGAGAGGCATTCGCCTGCGTGGTCAGTATCACAAACCGTTCACTGCCCTCATATTGCCTGTAAAACCCGGCAAAAAGCAGTACTCTGTGATCCGGGGAGCGGAAAAAATATTTATCTTTCTTTTCCGACCATTCATAAAAACCCGTTGCCGGAATAATACAGCGCCGTTCCTTCACACTGTCCCGGAATGTCTTCTTTTCCAGGGCCGTTTCACTGCGGGCGTTAAAAATAACACCTTTTTTATCGAAGCCGGGAAAGCCCCACGTAAATTCTTCCGCCAGCATCCGGTCGTTCTGTCCGATGATTACCGGCGCCTTTCCGGAAGGATATACATCCCTTTCCTTACAGGCGAGCAGCCGGCTGTCGTTAATCTGCCGGATAAGCTTCTCTCTTTCTTTCGTCGTTTCATCATTGATATAATATCTTCCGCACATCGCCTGTCCTCCGGGATTTTCCTGTTCTGCGGTTTTGTCCGCCGCAGAAGCATTTTTCTGTCAAAGCTTCTTTTATATTCTTACACAAAATCAGGAATTCATTCCTCAGTCTCCGGAGCCTTCCGTATATTCCATTCCGCAGAAAGCCTTCAGGAATTCCTTTTCTCCGTAACCCGGGAATTCAGCCGTCAGCACAGCCTCATCCTCGGCGACGACCTTCCCTTTTCCATATTTTCTGTGGGTAATATACCTTTCCTGCGGAGCTTCTTCCTTTGGCTCCGGCTTCTTTGCTGACTCTCCTGCCGCTCTTTCTTCCAATATCATTTTTTTCAGGGTCTGCAGATCATTTTCCGCCCCGCCTGCCGCATCGTTCTCAACCAAAGCCTGCGGAATCATTCTGAGGAACCGGCTTTCCCCCGGCATCACCCTGCTTTCCGGATTGGTATAAAAGGAAAGCTCCAGATAATCCTTTGCCCGGGTCATTCCCACAAAAAACAGCCGTCTCTCCTCGTCTTCCTCCTCAAAATCCCGTGTGCGCAGAGGAATCAGCCCGTAGTTTACTCCTATGATGAACACATGGGAAAATTCCAGCCCCTTTGAAGCATGCAGCGTCATCAGTCTCACACCGTCCACTTCTTCGTCCTCTTTCTTCACCGGAATCCCGTACAATACGGAGGTATTCAAAAATGTCCTCCACGCGGTCTCCAAAGCTGTTTGTCCCTCTCCTTCCGGCTGCGGATATTCTCCGTGATGCAGATCGCTTCCCTGACGCAGGGCATTTCCATGAAGCGGGGCATTTTCATGAAAAGGAAGCGTCTCAAAAGCCGTCTGAAACAGCATCAGCAGGGAATCCCTGTCCTCCTGCCAGGTACGCGAGGTGGGATGGATATAGCTGTCCAGATCAAAATAGGAATACAAAGCCTCCGGGCTGTCTATCTCCGGACAGGCTTCCAAAAAACCGGTCATCCTCTCATACAGAGGGCAGCCTTCCGTCTTTTCTTCCTTCAGAATAGAGGAAGCTGCCTTCTCAGAAAGAGGCTTGCCCGCTCTGCGTTCCCCATACTCTTTATGGCTCAGAGCGTAAATCCCCGCCCCTCTGTCTTTGGGATTCAGGGAAAAACGCAGAACCTGGAGCATCCAGTAAAGCACAGGGATATCCCGGATCGTTTTTTTGACCGACACCTGAAAGGGGATTCCGTTTTGGGCGAACACCTCCTCCAGTACCCCGGACTGGTTCTGAAGCCGGTAAAAAACAGCTATCTGCCTGAAGGGGATCCCCTCCTGCACCAGCCCCCGGATCCGATCCGCAAGATAACAGGCCTCCTGAAAGGGATCATAGTGGTTTTTTACCACGATTTTGTTTCCTCCCTGCCTGCTGCCGGTAAACCCGCCGCCGTTCTGCGCGAAAGCGCCCGCTGCCTGAAGAATCGTTTCGCTGGAACGATAATTTACAGGCAGGGACAGTTCCACAGCATCATAAGCCGCCCGCAGGGTATAAAACACATTGCAGGCGCTTCCCCTCCAGCTGTAAATCACCTGATTGGGATCCCCAACGGCAAAAAGAGACGCCCCCTTGTCCACCAGCCTTTGAATCAGACGCAGCTGCAGGGCGTCGCAGTCCTGTACCTCATCAATAATCACCCATTGCGGCTTCCATTCCGTACCTTCCAGCAGCTGCTCCGTGTTAAAAAGAAGATCGGAAAAGCTCATCCTGTCTCTTTTCTTTTTTTCTTCCTTCAGCGCTTCCTGAAGGAGCGGCATATCGTCCTGAATACGGGAACTGTTTCGTCCCGGGGAACCTGCCGTCTCCTGTTCCAGTCTTTTTTTCAGACGGTTTTTGTATTTGATCTGCAGCTTTCTTTCCCGAATCAGTTCCAGCGCCAAATCCAGCTCCTCTTCCGGGTCCATCACCTGGAAATCAGCAGTATAGCCCAACTGCCCCACAGGCAGGATCTCCCGCAGAAGCTGAAGCGCCACGCTGTGAAAGGTGCCGAAATACCGCATATCAGGCAGATTGGAAGCTTCTTCCGATGCCGCCAGCCTCTCTTTTATCTCATTTGCTGCCTTATTGGTAAAGGTGAGCACCACCATGTCCCGGTAGCTTATATCCGCCGATTCATGGAGATACCTTATTTTCACCGTAAGGACCGTGGTTTTGCCGCTCCCCACATTGGCATTGACAAGGCAGGCGCTGCTTTTGTCCAGCACCGCATTACTTTGATACTCATTCAGATAACCGGGCATCACCAACTAACCCATGAAATACTCCTTTTTCCAGCTTCTTTTGTATCTGCTTCCTTTCCTCCCCATCCCCCTTTTCCGTCAGTCGGATTTCCAGCTTCAGATCTCCGGGAGCCTGGGTATAATAGCGGAAAATATTCAGAAGGCTGTTATAATTATTCTTTTCCATAATCCAGTCCCGGTAAAAACGATTGACAGTGCTCAGACTGAGAGTATTCCCTTCCAGAACGGCACCGGGCGACATACTTAAAAAGGAAGCGAAAGGATCTCCCTTTTCTTTCAGATATGTGCAGAACTCCATCCATTTCTCCGGTTCCCCCAATTCCTTCAAAAGAAAGGGCTTTTGAAGGGAAGGGATTTCCCGATGACGATTCAGGCGGATTTCTTCCGGCGGCGCCGACTCCTCCCGCAGATTTTTCAATCCCCATAAAACCAGGCTCTTATCCAGCCAGTGGTCACCGATACAGGCTGCACAGCCGTTTTCACAGGGGCAACCTGACACCAGCGTTATTGCATTATCTATGATCCGGGGAATAAAATCCGCTATTTTATCCGCATACCCCAGTCCGCCCTCATACTGGTCGTAAAAAAACAACGCGGTCTCCTCTCCGGGCGGAAGAGAATCCTCCTGCCACAGCGCAGGATCCCACTCCCCGCCGCTCATATCACAGGAAACCGCCGTACCGATATCCTCCCGTTCTGTCATCGTCACCATCATTGCCGCATTTTTCAATGCATAGGCCAATCCTTCAAAGTGATTGTTCCGAATGATTTTCCCGTCTTCCTTCACCTGCAGCAGTCTCCGGTAGACGGCGGACACATTATCCGGTATGGCAACCCAGGCCCCTTCCGTATCGAAATCCTTGGAAAGAGGTTCCGGCAGCTGCTCAAAGCCCAGATTCTGATGGTTATGGAACTGCAGCTTACGGTATATGGAAACCATGGTATGCACGTTCACATCCCCGAAGGATATGCGCGTCCGTCTGTAATCCGTATCCCGGCTGCTGTGTATCACGGAAATTTCCGTTTCTCCTCCCGGCATGGTGTAATAATTTCCAAAGAAGGGCTGCGCGGATGCAATCCTTGTTTCCCTGTCCAGGGAGGTTACCTGATACTGTACCCCGTCATGCATATATACCGCGCCTTCATGGATTTCCCGGAAGGCCTGCATTTCGTCCATCTCCGTAATTTCCCGGCCGTTTTCCTGATTTATCAGCTTATACCTGGCCTTGTCGATATTGCGCAGGCTGAAATCCCCTGCCGGGAACGCTCCGCCCGACCAGGCGAACTTTCCGTCCCGGCTGTCCACTTCCTTTACCTTCAGCAAAACCGGTATGGCCTCCCCCAAATCAGGAAACAGGGCGATGTCGTCCAGTGTCAGAGGCATTTCCGCAGCGGCCGCCCGGATATGGGCCAGCTCGATGAGCAGATTGTTCTTATCCACAATCGCCGTTTCACTCTCTCCTGTAAACAGCCAGTCCGGATTCACGGCTACATACTGATCAAAGGGGAGGTTCTCAAGAATCAGATAGTTCACGCACCCCTTTCCGTTTCTCCCCGCCCGTCCTGTCTGCTGCCGGAAGGAGGCCCTGGTACCGGGATAGCCCACCAGTACCGTGGATTCGATCTTTCCGATATCAATCCCCAGCTCCAGCGCATTGGTGGATATTAGGCCTGTCAGAGCTCCGGATACCATTTTATTTTCGATTTCCTTCCGTTCATTGGGCGTATAGCCGCCCCTGTAGCCGGATATTTTATCCTTCCTGCCCGTTCCGGAAAAGCTTTCCGATTCCAGGATATCCGAGGACTCCTTCAAAACAACTTCCACGTTCCTCCGGGATTTGGTGAAGGCAATAAAGCTTCTTTCCGCCTCCACCAGCTGAGGGATCAGATGGGACGCCACTTCCGTGGAAGAAACCTGTCCGTAATTTTTTCCATCCTTTCCCTTAATAGCCGGAGGCTGGAGAAATACATATCTTCTTGGCCCGGCCGGTGAACCGTCTCTGGAAATCCGGGTAAATTCCTGCCCGCATATCTCCTCCGCCAGCTCCACAGGATTGGCGATGGTGGCCGAGCTGCACAGGAACCTGGGGGAAGAACGGTAATATCTGCAGATTCTCCCGAGACGCCGGAACACATTGGCGAGATGAGAGCCGAAAGCCCCCCTGTAGGTATGCAGTTCATCGATCACCACAAATTTCAGATTGCTGAAAATAAAATCAAATCCATATCTGCTGTGATTGGGAAGGAATGCCCCGTTAAGCATTTCCGGATTAGTGAGTATCAGGTTCGCATTTTTACGGATCCTGCTCCTCTCACTTGCCGGCGTATCCCCGTCATAAACTCCTGCCGAAATCCGGTTTTCCCCGAAATAATCAATCACCGGCTGAATCGCCCGGTACTGATCCGCCGCCAGCGCCTTGGTCGGATAAATAAATACGGCCCGCGCCAGCGGATCCTTCAGTATTTCCTGAAGCACAGGCAGAAGAAAGCTTAACGTTTTTCCGCTGGCGGTAGACGTTGTGATCACAAGATTCTTCCCTTCCTGCGCTTTTTCAAACATTTCCGCCTGATGGCAGTACAATCCCGAAATCCCCTGTTTTTTCAGATATGCGGAAAGCTCCGGAAGCATATCTTCGGGAAAATCGGAATATATGGCTTCCCTCGCCGGATATTCCTTGGTATATGTTATGAGATCCTTAATTTCCATTTACAACTCCTGTTATTCCTGTAACTGATCCAGTATGTAAGGATCCTTGATCTTAGTATCTCCGGCGAATAATACGATCTTGGACATAATCTCCGCCGTTTTGGGATCCTCATCCAGAAACGGCAGGAACAGCTTTCCTCTGCTCTGGGAATGAACGGGCAGTACCTGAATCTGATGCCCTCCCTGCCGGTGGATCACGCCGCTTCCCAGATGAATACTGTACTTTCCCCTGCTGCCTTTTATCAGCGCATGGCTTCCCTCCAGCACAACATTGTCTATGCCGAAAAGAGACAGGTTGTATTCCACAATGGCCTTTCTCATTTCCACAGTGGAATGGCTGGTCTCCGGATCCACTCCGCCCGCATGGGCCACGCTCACCGCAAGATCCACATCCCTCATAACCTCGGAATATACAATGGCAGGAATATCCTTTACCTTTATGCCTTCCCCCGTTTTCCTGTGGGTGAATTCCACCCATTCCAGGGTTGGAGCCTCTATATCACTGGGTGAAAACCAGTCCGCCCGGGCATAAATATGGGCGATAATATTTTCCTTATAATAAATCTTCTGAAGCCCTTCCTCATAGTCCGCCACCCAGCGCCTGGTCTTCAGGCAGGCCGCCGTTTTGGCAGGCTGAATCTGGTTTCCGGCAAACATGAGGGAATGGGTTCTGTCCAGCTCCTCCGGAAGCTTGATATATAATTCACGGAAAACCTGCTTAAAAGGCTGCTTCTTCTCCTCCGCAAACAGCTTCTTCTGGTACTTTCTCCAGCAGCCAGCTTCGTAAAAGTCCGCAGGATGCGCCACCCGGAACAGCTCCCCGCCTTCCGGAGTCGTACATTTATCTTCCCAGTCATACAGCCCTTCCGCCTTCAGGAACCCAATCGCCGGGCTTCCGGCAGATTCTTCCCTTTCCGCCCCGATAAACACAAGGCTCTGCACTACCGGCCTCGTTACGGGATTTTCACAAAGAGCCTGCAGTTCCTCATACCGGTAAGCTTCTCTCTCCTCCATGGCCTGTTCAAACATTTTCACACATCGGGAATATTGTTCCTTAAGCTTCGTCTGGATTTCCTTCAGCTGCAGATAATAGGCGTTCTTCTTCAAGCCGGCCGGTACCGATTTTAAAGGTTTTCCGGCTTTTTCGGCCGCAATCGACGGTCTTCCGTTTTCATCCACCTTTAGCTGCAGAAAGACTCCGTCTTCCTCTTTTTTATCAAAATAAGGGCGGTATTCCTTTACCAGCTCCGTTTCCATGGCAAGGGTAAGGCGTGTTACATCCGCAAAACCGGCCCTGGTGGCCATATTTTTCATTGCCACCGATACGGCGAGCGCTTCGCTGGCCCGGCGCTGTGCGCCGAACTGCCTGCTGTCCTTCCGAAACTGCTGCAGGAATTCATACCGGTGAGGAAGCTCCCTCCTCTCCCGGGCAGGCGCCAGACCATAACTCATCAGCAGGTCTTTATTCCTTTTCTCCCGGATTACCGGTTCCATTTCCTCCGCCGTAACCCGGCCCAGGGCAGCATCCGCATATTTTCTTGCCCGGGCATGCTTGCTTCCGTCGGAAATATATTTGGCGGCATCATACAGCCTGTCGAAGCGTTCTTTTCCCAGCAGCGAATACGCCTCTTCAAACCAGTTCAAATCAAAGGCCCCGTTATTGAGTTCTTCCGGGGAAAGCGGCGTATACCGGGCTATCATCGCCTTCTTTTTATCATCAAATCTCTCGTTCATATGGGCCATGAAATAATAGCAGCCGCTTTTCAGCCCGGGCCAGCCCAGGTATTCTTCTATAATATCCAGCCACTGGGGCGCGTACATGGCAGTTTCAATAATTTTCTGTTCCTTTATTTTGGTTCCCTTCAGCAGGGCCTTCAGCTTTCCGGCATCCTCGCCTTCCAGAGGGTAACATATCTGAAGCAGATAGCTCAGACACTCCCTTTTCCCTGTCCGGCTCCCCGACCAGTAATAATAAGCGGACCGATCCAGCTTGTCATTTCCCAGAGCCTTCAGGATATCAATCATACGCTCCATGCCGTAAATACGCTTGATAGAGGATATACTGGAGGAAAACACAGTGGGAAGATCCCCTCTCTTGAGTTCCACATCAAGAATCGTATCGGTAATACGGAAGAAAAATTCCTTTCCCTGCTTCACAAAGGGATTCTCCGGATTTACTTTCTCCTCCGCAAGCCCTTCCTCCGACAGATAGGCGGACAGCCTGTTTTTATCATAGGGAAGCAGCCGCTCCGAAACAAGGCGTGACAGATCCTCCAGGGAAACGCCGAGGCCTATCGTTTCAAAAGCCGCCTTGTAAACCGTATCCGCAGGAATCAGTCCCAGCTGAAAGGCCCTGATATATTCATAAATGGTCAGCAGGGTACGGGAATTACGGTTATAAGAGTAATAGCCGGTACTGCTATGGGCATTATAGTCAAAAAGCTGATCCAGACGGTACAGGGCAAAAAAACCTTCCTTGAATTCTTCCTCTGATTTCCACACTGCCAGAGAACGGATCATGCTGTTGACCGCGGTAATATCCGTCAGGGCAAATTCACCGGGATCCGATACATAGTAATACCGGGTATCCTTTATTTTCTCGTACCACAAATCCTCCGCGGGAATCTCATCCGCTATCAGCGCCGCCATTTCCAGGGCCGCACAACGTCCCTGTGTTTCTCCATATATGCTGTTCAATATGGTCAGCACTGTGTGCAGGCTGTTTCCGTATCCGTGCTGTACACCCTGTTTCTGCGGTATTCTGAATTTTACGATATCTCCCAAAAGCATTTTCTCGTACCGGAGCAGCGTTTCCTGTCGCTTCACCCTGTATCCTTCTCCCAGTCCGTTGCTCCAGGCCAGAAGGAGAAGCTTAACCAGATGGGGATCCCCGATATGCTCCTGATAAAAGCGGATCCAAAGCTCTTTGAAGGGATAACGGTCCGCCAGGGGAAGAGAGGCATCATGGCTGGTCATGACCAGATGATTCCCCAAAAGCATCTCATAGCCGTTTGCCGCCTTATATTCCAGGTCCGCATTTTCATCCAGCAGTGCGTACAGGCTGCGGATGATTTCCTCCAGCCTGCCCGGATCCGTACGGAAATAAGCCCGGAGATTTTCCCTTCCCTCCGTCGGCTTCGGGCACACAGGCGTAACATCCTTCCGGTACAGGCCATACCCTTCCGCTTCCAATATCTGGTTGGAGGACGATTCGCCTCTGACCTCCTCCAAAAGAATCTGTTCCTTATCCGAGCTTCCTTCCAGCTTTCCGGCCTCTTCTGCCAGTCTCTCCAGCAGTTCTTCGGATCTTCCCCTGATCCGTGCCTCTCTCACCAAAGTAAGGCCGCCCTCCCTGACAGCCGGCAGGGGAGAAGCCAGCAGCCGCTTCACTGATTCCTCCAGTCCTTTATCCTCCTGTTTTTCCAGCAGCTTCAGGACATTCTGCCTGATATCTTCTTTTTTATACTTCAAAAGCCCTTCCAGCTCCCGGTAATCCGCATCGGATAATTCCAGCTCCTCCACAAGCCGGAAGGCCGTCTTTCTCGTCATCGTCTCCTTATCCCCCAGGAAAGAAAGCAGAAGAGCCTTCTGCCGTTCATTTTCCGGGCTGTGAAGCAGCAGCTCCACCCATTTCGACCGGCTCTCATAAGTACCGCTGATATCGATTTCCATCACTTTTCCGGCAGCATCTTCTATGAAAGCCGAATCTTCCAGGGCATATGCTATCACACACATGCGTTTGATAAGCTGTCCTCTCGACAGTTCAACCCCATACCACGGAAAAACACACGGTACAAATTCCAGCTTCTTTTTCTTCATGCCTTCCAGCAGGCTCTTCAGCACGCCATAGTGCTCCAAAGCCTCCTCCCTGCTTCCAAACAGCCAGTTAAGAGGAATCGGCATGTATGTCTTTTCTCCTGTATTCCCCGGCCTGCTGCCGCCAAGCGCATATCTGACATACTCCTCCACCCCGCTCAGATAAGTGGGCATAAAGGCTGCTGCCATCTCAGGATCCGATGCAAACTGCAGTATGGCCTTCCTCGCCGTAATCCCCGTAAACGCTTCCCATTCCAGAGTACGGTTAAAATAAGACATGGTCAGGATTTGATTTCTCGTTCCATGCTCCAGAAACTTTCCCATCACCCCAATGGCATCCTGCAGCTCATAAAAGGCCAGCGTCCACAGTCCTATCCCAATCCGGATGCTGTCATTGCTGCTTATATAAGTCTGTGCTGCTCCGGGATCGTTGAGAGCGTCCCTCATGAGAACAAGCATTTTATCCGAGATGCGATCCGCATTTTCCACATCACAGATTCCCGTCCAGACAGCCACCGCCCTTTTTACAGAGGCAAAGCGGATCAGGTTATTCTCACATACGGCGGCGAAAATCGTCTGAAAAGCTTCCACAGTTCCGCAGTCCGCATTTTCACAGATCGCTTGCCTCACTCCCTCCTGAAGCCTGGCCGCAAGCAGGAAATCCGAAAGGAGCCGGTGAAGAGACGCACTGGAGCTTTTGATAATTCCCCTTATTAAGTCAACGGTGATGACCGCAGTATTGTTGTCACTCAGCAGGATATCCTTCACCGCCGCTGTCACCGCCTCATCTCCCCTGTCAATCGCAGCCGCAATCAAATCATCCAGATACTGCATCGTAAAACCGTAAACCGGATGTCTCTTATAATCCAGCTTTTCCTCGGGCAGCCGATCCAGCAGATAATCCGCAAGCGTGCACTCATAAAAATTCATCACCCGGCATGCATACAGCAGCCGGAAGACATGCTCCAGGCACGGCAAATACGATTTGGTACGCACCGATCTGCGGTAAACACTGTGGGAATAGGGAAACTGGTTAAACTTATCAATGATATAATAAAAGTCCTCGGCGAAGGCTTTGCCCGCATAAAGGTCAACCAGCTTTTTATATTTTTTCCGCATAAATCCGGAAGGCGTAAGGAAACCCTCATCGCCAAACTACGCCTCCACCCCTTTTAAGAAGGAGTTTACTTCCGGCCTGTACTGTCCGAATTTCTCCATCTGCTCCATCGCTTCTTTGGTATCCCCGGAAGCAAGAATCAGCTTCCTTTTCCATTTTCCCTTATAAGCTTCCACAAGCTTCTGTCTGCTTTGATAATTATATTCCATCCTTCTGCCTCTCCCTGTAGCTGCTACCACATTCTTCCTGCCAGCATCGTCATCCTTACAAATACAAGTTCACTGTTTTCCTGAAGGCTTATTTTTTCCTCCAGTCTTTCCAGCTTTTTCCCGTCCAGAAACACCACGGCTATCCCATCTTCAAAACACTGGCATGCGTTCTCCGCTGCCTTTCGGTAATCCGGCACCTTGTCCTGAAAAGAAAGGCCGAAGGTTATCTTTCCGGCGCCCGCCTGTTCTTCCATGCTTTCCTTTGACAGCACGGCCTCCACCTCCGTATGCCTGCGCCTCTTCCCATATTCCTCCAGATCAATGCGCACAGTTTCCTCCAGAAGCCTTCGTACCGTATCCACGTTTTCCGGATAATCATAAAAAACCGGAGCTATCTTACTGTGGCTTTTGCCCAGTTTTTTTACCTGAATTTTCACCTTCATATATGTATCCACCTGTTCCCATACACCGGCAATTTGCCCGGCTCTGACACTTTCTTTTTATTATACAACGGGGCGGTACAGACCGGCAACAAAAAGAAAACAATCAGAATCGCAAATTCATTTTTATTATTTCGGAAAAGAGAATGGATTTAACCGACACGATTCTCTTGCAAGCTCTCATTCTATGCCTTACAATATATGAAGTGCATTGGGAAGGAGTCATCCATGTCAAAGAAAAACATTCTTATAAAAACCAATATTCTGGTATGCCTGATTATCCTCGCAGGCTTCCTGTTAACCGCTATATTAAGCTACCGCGCCAACTACAGCTCCGCACTGGAAAATGTGGAGCAGATTACAGACCTGACCTCAGAAGGCATTTACTACCAGCTGAGCACAATTTTTACAAAACCGGTAAACGTATCCCTTACCATGGCCAATGACAGCTTCCTGAAAAATTATCTTGCCGGGGAAGCCGGACGCCTGGAGGATGACAGCTATATCGAGCCCCTGAAGGAATATCTTGGCGCCTATCAGAAAAAATATGGCTTTGATTCCGTTTTTCTTATTTCCACAGCCTCCGGGCGTTATTATAATTTTCAGGGCCTTGACCGGATCCTGACCAGGGATAACCCGGAAAATGTCTGGTATTACGCGATGCTTGAGGATTCTGAAGATTATTCCCTCAATGTGGATAACGATGAAGTGGTCAATGCCAATAACGACATCACTATTTTTGTGAACTGCAAGATATATGATGAAAAGGATAATACCATAGGAATTATTGGTGTCGGGCTTCGTGTAGATTATCTTCAGACTATTCTCAGGGAATATCAGAACGATTTTGATGTAAACGCTTATCTGATCAATGAACAGGGAATGATAGAAGTCTCCTCCGAGCATTCCGGATATGAGCACCTAAATTTATTTGAAGAAAATGGATTGACAGATATCCGCGACGAACTGCTTGGCTGGAAAGAAGAAGGGACATCAAAAAGCCTCTGGTCTTCCGGCTCCGCTCCTTCCGGGAAACGGGCTTATGTTGTGGCACGCTATATCCCGGAAATTTCCTGGCATCTGATTGTAGAGCAGGATCCCCCCAGCCTGATTGCCAAGCTGCGCCAACAGCTTTATCATACGGCAGTCGCCATAGCCGCCATACTGTTGATCATCCTGTTTGTTATCGGTTTCGTCATCGGCAAATTCAACAAGCATATTCTCAGGCTGACCCAGGAAAAAGAAGAAGCCTTCCGAAAGGCAACGGAACAGCTTTATGATAATATTTATGAACTGAACATCACACAAAACCGCGCCGCCGGGGTCAGTACCCAGAGATACTTTGAAAGCCTGGGTGTCCCGGCCAATACCCCTTATGACAAGGCGCTGCGCGTTATAGCGGAAAAACAGATCAAGGAGGAATACCGGGAAGGCTACATTTCCATGTTTTCTCCGGAAAATGTCATGAAGAATTACAGAAGCAATAATACCCATCTGCAGTATGACTTCATGATAAGCCTGGATGACTCCGGTTATTTCTGGATGCGCATCGACGCATATATTTATTTATGCACGGAAGATCATTCGATCCATATGTTCACCTACAGGAAAAATATTGATGCGGAAAAACGGCATGAACTGAAAACGGAAAAGAAAATCCAGACGGATGAAATGACGGGGCTTCTTAACAAAACCGCTACCAGACAGCATATCAGTGCCGCCCTCACCCTTAATCCGGAAAAAAAATATGCTTTTTTCATTCTCGATATTGATAATTTCAAGCAGGCCAATGATTTGCATGGGCACGATTTCGGCGATTATGTAATCATCCGTTTTACAGATATCATGAAAAGCAATTTCCGCACCGACGACATTCTCGGACGTATCGGCGGTGATGAATTTGTGGTTTTTATTCCTGTTAATGATATGGAATCGACAATAGCAAAAGCAGAACTGCTTGTTTCTTCCCTGAGACAGACCTGCAGCTATCATTCCTCCAGCTGGAATATAACCTCCAGCATAGGTATTGCACTCTACCCTGATGCGGGCACGGATTTTGATACCCTGTATAAAAATGCGGATACGGCCCTCTATGAATCAAAGCGGCTGGGAAAAAACAGATATTCCTTCTTCCGGGAATAGCACTGTCAGTGCAGCTTTTTTTCCGCCTGCATAAGTCCCTGTTCATAACGGTCGATCTTCTGATTCAGCCTGTCCAGGGATTTCTGCATTTCCTCCATCCTCGCCAGCAGCTGATCCCTCTGTTCTATGAGCAGCATTTTTCTGGCATTGACAGTGGAATCGCCCTGCTGGAACAGAGACACATATTCTATCAAGGCTTCAATCTGCACGCCCGCTTTGCGCATGCACTTCATCAATTCAATCCAGCGGCAGGAATTTTCATCATAATCCCTGATTCCGCTCTTATTTCTGGGTACCTGGGGAATCAGGCCGATACGTTCGTAATACCTCAGTGTATCCGGAGACATCTCATATTTCTTACTTACCTCTGCAATAGTCATGACTGCCCGCCTTTCTCTTAAAAAGAATTACTTAACTCTGTCTAATCATACCACCGGGACTTAACTCCAAGTCAATCATTTTTTTACAAAGAGCCCTTTGCACAGACCTTCTGTTTACTTTTAACTGCAGAATACTTGACAGCAAAAGGTAAGCTTTATATAATGAGCATGGTTCAATAGGAGGAAAAAAGATGAACAAGAATGTTACATCCCGTCAGGAGCTTATTGACACTGCCATGGAAATAGCCCGTACCGAAGGCATCCATAAAGTAAATATCCGTAATATAGCCCGGAAATGCTCTATTTCCGTAGGTGTTCTTTATAATTACTTTCCCAACAAAACAGAGCTTATTTTTGCTGTTGTGAATTCCTTCTGGGCTGATGTCATACAGAATCTGTCCGGGATGGTACCACAGAGCACCTGTTTCCAGCAATTTGTGTCCCAGTATTATGCCATGATAAAAGAACAGCTTTATGAATTAGAAAAGGAATGGCTGACTAAATTGGAGACCATGCCTCCTGAGGATAAAAAAAGAGGCCGGGAGTTGTGATACCAATGTTTCCAGGTGCTTCTTGATGTTCTCCGCAAGGCTCTCCACAGGGACACCTCCATTTCCGAGTCCGTATGGTCGGAGGAATACACACAGGAGGAATTTCTTCAGTTCGTATTCCATCACCTTATTGTCCTTCTTCATGCCGGACATAAAAACTGTGACTTTTTCGAAAAAACCCTGCGGAAAATTCTTTATTAGCCAATCCTCCGCAGGGCCGTTCTTTTTATGTTTTCCTGACTCTATTAAATCCGTTTATTTCTGTACCCGGAATTGTACCGGAGTTATCCCATAGGATTTTTTAAACAGTCTGTTAAAATGCTCCACGCTCTCATAACCCACATCCGCAGCTATCGATTCCACCGAATGTCCTGATTCTTTCAAAAGCGTTCTGGCTTTTCTCATTCTGGCTTCTCTTACCACATCCTGGAAATTCATCCCTGTCTTATCCTTGATATATTTTGAAATATAAGGTCTGGAAAGATTAAAATTCTCCGACAGATTTTCCAAAGTTACTTCCGCATAATGTCCGTTTATATATTTGATAATATCCACAACTCTTTCCTCCCTGCCTTCCTGAAAATTTTCACCTTCCGCCAGCTTATTGCCTGCTGATACAAGCGCAGCCACAGAACTTTTAATAATATCCTCATCAATTCCCACGCCCCAATACATCTTGCCCTTGCAGGAAATCCCCACATAGGCCGCCGCTTTGGAGGAAGAACCCCTGGAAATCGCATGTTCCTCATAAACCGCCAGTTCATAATCGATTCCAAAATACATCTTAACCGCATTGCTTACCGAATCCAGACGGCCGTTGCCGGAGGCCTCCACCACTCTTCTTTCCTTTCCCTGTTCGATGGTTACCTGCGCGGTTATCCCATTTTCCTGGCGGAAGTGGAACTCCGGAATCTGAAAGACCGTTCTGGGTGAGATATAATTTTCCTTGAAAATCTGATAAATGTCCGCCGGAGCCAGCTCCTGGTGACGCTTATCGGAAACCCCCTTCACCAGATACCCAACCTCTTCCTTCATTCCGTCCGGTAAGGAAAACCCAAAATTCTGTTTCAGAATAAAAGCGATGCCGCCCTTTCCCGACTGGCTGTTAATTCGGATGACATCGGATTCATACTCTCTTCCCACATCCTTGGGATCCACCGGCAGATAAGGAACCGTCCATTTACTTCCGCTTTTTCCCTCATTCCGCCAGGCCATACCCTTGGAAATCGCATCCTGATGGGAACCGGAAAACGCGGTAAATACCAGATCCCCCGCATAGGGCGTTCTTTCATCCACCTTCATACCGGTCAAGAGCTCGTAATTCTCCCTGACTTTCATAATGCGGCTGAAATCCAGGCCGGATTCCACGCCATGGCATACCATGTTCATGGCTAATGTGACCAGATCCACATTACCGGTTCTCTCACCGTTTCCAAAAAGCGTCCCTTCCACTCTGTCCGCTCCTGCAAGAATCCCAAATTCCGCATCGCTGATTCCGCAGCCTCTGTCATTGTGAGGATGTACGCTCAAAACCACGCTGTCCCTGTATTTCAGGTTTTTATGGATATATTCCACCTGACAGGCAAACACATGGGGCATCGCTACCTGCACTGTAGTCGGGATGTTAATGACTGCCTTGTGCTTCTCATCAGGCTTCCATACATCAAGAACCGCATTGCAGACCTCCACAGCATAATCCACTTCCGTCCCCGGGAAGCTCTCGGGGCTGTATTCAAATGTGAAATTACCGTCCGTTTCTTCCGCCAGTTTTTTCAAAAGAGCGGCTCCGTCCACCGCCAACTGTTTCACTTCGTCCTTACTCTTTCTGAAAACCTGTTCCCGCTGTGCCACCGATGTGGAATTATAAAGATGGACAATTGCATGCGGAGCGCCTTTCACTGCTTCAAAGGTTTTTCTGATGATATGTTCCCTCGCCTGGGTGAGAACCTGGATCGTCACAGCCTCCGGTATCATGTCTCTTTCGATTAATGCCCGCAAAAATGCATACTCCGTATCTGATGCCGCAGGAAATCCCACCTCAATTTCCTTACAACCGATTTCTACCAGCATCTTAAAATATTCCAGTTTTTCTTCCAGACCCATAGGCTCTATAAGCGCCTGGTTCCCATCCCGCAAATCCACGCTGCACCAAATGGGGGCTTTCTCAATCGTATCCTTCTTCACCCAATCATATGTCACCACCGGTGGCATGAAATAGGATTTTCCGTACTTTTCTGCTGCTGTCATTTATGCTTCCTCCTATTCTGTCCGGGCACAAAAAAAGTCTCTATAAAAATGACTTTCCTGTAATCCGGGTCATTTTTATAGAGACGCAAATTCAACTTCACGCGGTACCACTCTATTTCATGGTAATAAAAACCATGCACTCATCAGCACTAACATGCCTTTCCCCTTTCTACGGCGGGTATTCCGTCCGAACCTACACAACCCTGCGGGTCTTCAGCCGGCTGCTCCAAGGTCAGTTCACGGTCCGCTTCAGACTGCCTCGCACCACCCGGCAGTTCTCTGTTTTCCAGCTTTCAGCTACTACTCCTCTTCCTTGCATTTGCTTTCCTATTCAGTTTTGTAAATAATAACACAGGTTTGTGGTTTACACAAGATGCAATTTTAATCAATTCGATTGATTTATTTTAACCTGCCTTATGAAACCGCAACAGCCAGGGCCCTGCCAAGCTCCTTACATTTCTCTTCCGCTTCCTCATCCGGTGCCCCGTTTACAATAATTCCTTCTTCTCCAACAACAGATGCGCCGGCATTTCGGACTCTTTCTTCCCAGTCCCTCATCCATTCTCCCCCGCCCCATCCGAAGGATCCGAACAGGCCAATCTGCTTACCGCCTATTCCATTTTCCAAATCACACATAAAAAGCTCCATCTGCGTTTCCTCCAGCTGTTCTGCCCCCATGGAAGGACAGCCCAGCGCAAAAGCCCTGGCTTTCTTCAATTCCGAAACATCCGCCAGATCCACACTGAGCACGACAGCCTCCTGTCCTGCTTCCCTGACACCCTCCGCAACCTTCTGAGCCATTAACTCCGTGTTGCCTGTGCCGCTCCAATATACAATAGAAATCTGTACCATCTTTATTCCTCCTACTTTATATAAAATGATTTATATGGATGTACATAGCTGCAGAAGCTCTTTTCCTTCCAATACCTCCCGGACAGTTACTTCCCTGGCTTCATCAAATGCGGCAAAAATCTGTTTTGCACGCTGCTCATTCTGATATACCTTCCAGTAACCCGTACACAGGCAGTCCCTGCCCTCATTGGCAATAAATCCTTCCACATCCTCTGTGGGATATCCGAGAAGCACTCCTATCTCATGCGGGAAATTTTCTTTCGTCCTGTAATAAGCCTCTACTCTCCGGGACAGTTCGGACAAAATCCGGCAGATTGAAAAAGGATGTATCTTGCCGCTCTGCAGGTATCCTCTGTTTTTCAGAAAGGCTGAAACATCCTCTTTCTGCAGAAATCTCTCCAATTCCTTTTTCCGGTAAATAAATACCATATCTTTTCCATCTTCATGGAGCAGAAAATACCAGTTCAGGCCGGTCCTGGCCGCCAGTACTGAAAATTCAACGGCCTGATCTCTTGGCAGACTGACAACAGCGCTTTCCTTAATTCCTTTTAAAAAAGGAGCACAATGAATTGCCAATTGCATATGTAATGCCTTTTTACAGCTCCGCCTGTTTGTTTGTAAATACTGTGTGATCTCTTCTACGGGCATGCTTTCTTTCCTCCGGGATCCGGAAAATCATCCTCCGGCGCCCATCCATACGCCGGAAAATAACCTCCTTTTAGTACATGTCAGGTAACAGTTAGTTTCGCCTAACTTCAGAATATAGAATACCACAGGATACAATCCACCGCAATATGGTTACTTGATAAGATATATCAATCCTTCCGTCAGACAAAAAATCCCCGTTTCCGTCAGCGCTTACAGACTGAAGGAAACAGGGACTGTCTTAACTATATGATTGCCGGACTGCTGTTATTTATAATTTACAATCTTTCCGAAGTCAGGCTTCAGAGCTGCGCCGCCCACAAGGCCGCCGTCGATATCAGGCTGTGCAAACAGTTCTGCAGCGGTTCCTGCATTAACAGATCCGCCGTACTGGATACGGATTGCTTCTGCAGTCGCTTCGTCATAGATTTCACCGATGCATACACGGATGGCAGCACAAACTTCCTGTGCCTGCTCTGTGGTTGCAGTTTTGCCGGTACCGATAGCCCAGATGGGTTCATATGCAATAACTGCGGTTTTAGCCTGCTCTGCAGTTACACCCAGGAAAGCGATCTTAATCTGCTGACGGATCCAGTCAATGGTAATTCCCTGCTCTCTCTGTGTAAGAGATTCGCCGCAGCAGACAATAGGAGTAATACCATGCTCGAAAGCCTTGAGAACTTTCTTGTTGACAGTCTCATTGGTTTCAGCAAAATATTCTCTTCTTTCGGAATGTCCGATGATAACATATTTTACGCCTACGTCAGTGAGCATATCAGGAGCGATTTCTCCGGTATATGCACCTTTTTCTTCATAGTACATATTTTCTGCGCCGATTTCAATATTGCTTCCCTTAGCTGCTTCAATAGCAGGGATGATATCGATAGCAGGCACACAGAAAACAACATCTGCATCTTCGGTTGCCACGAGGGGCTTTAAGGTATTGATCAATTCAACGGCCTGGCTGGGAGTCATGTTCATCTTCCAGTTGCCGGCGATAATTTTCTTTCTTGCCATGATAATGGTCTCCTTAAAATTTATTATTTATCGTTTGCTGCTGCCACTCCGGGAAGTTCCTTGCCTTCCAGGAATTCCAGGGATGCTCCGCCGCCGGTGGAGATATGGCTCATCTTGTCGCCGTAGCCCAGCTGGTTAACAGCTGCTGCGGAATCACCGCCGCCGATAATTGTGGTTGCATCTGTTTCAGCCAGAGCCTTTGCAACTGCGATAGTTCCTTTTGCGAGCACAGGGTTCTCAAATACACCCATCGGTCCGTTCCAAACAACAGTCTTTGCAGTCTTAACAGCTTCTGCATAGGTTTCTGCTGTCTTAGGTCCGATATCCAGGCCCATTCTCTCAGCCGGAATGGAATCAGCAGCAAATACTTCAACTTCAATTTCCGCATCGATAGGGCTGGGGAAAGCTTTTGCAACAACAGCATCTACGGGAAGAAGGAGGCTCTTGCCCAGCTTTTCAGCCTTTTCCATCATTTCCTTACAGTATTCAATCTTTTCATCATCCACTAAAGAAGCACCGATTTCATAGCCTTTTGCCTTCAGGAAGGTGAATGCCATACCGCCGCCGATGATCAGGGTATCACATTTCTCAAGCAGGTTGGAGATAACATTCAGCTTATCAGCAACCTTAGCGCCGCCCAGAATAGCAACAAAAGGTCTTACGGGATTTTCCACTGCATTTCCAAGGAAATCAATTTCCTTCTGCATCAGGTATCCAACTACTGCGGTATCAACCAGCTGTGCAACACCTACATTGGAGCAGTGTGCCCTGTGGGCGGTACCGAAAGCATCGTTTACAAAAACATCACACAGAGAAGCCAGTTCTTTGGAGAAGGCTTCGCCGTTCTTTGTCTCTTCTGCTCTGTAACGGGTATTCTCAAGAAGGATAACATCGCCGTCCTTCATGGCTTCCACAGCAGCTTTTGCATTGGGGCCAACCACTTCGGGATCCGCTGCAAACTTAACTTCCTGTCCGAGCAGTTCGGAAAGACGTGCTGCAACAGGCGCTAAAGACAGCTCCGGCTTCGGTTCTCCCTTAGGCTTTCCAAGATGGGAGCAGAGGATAACCTTTCCGCCGTCAGCGATCAGCTTTTTAATGGTGGGAAGAGCAGCCACAAGACGGTTCTCGTCTGTGATTTTGCCCTCTTTCAGAGGAACATTGAAATCGCATCTGCAGAGGACACGTTTGCCTTTTACGTTGATATCATCAACGGATTTCTTATTTAATGACATGGTATAAAACCTCCTTAAAATTAAACAGGGGCCCGGCCCTCATCAGACCGGACCCCTTATGAGCCTATGCCTTTACACAGCTGACTGCAAAATTATAAATTAAGCGTTCAGCAGTTTGCCAAAGTGTTTGATTGTACGAACCATCTGGCTTGTGTAAGAATTCTCATTGTCATACCAGGAAACAACCTGTACTTCAGATGTATTCTCGTCAATAGGAAGAACCATAGTCTGAGTAGCATCGAACAGGGAACCATATCTCATACCGATAACATCGCTGGATACGATTTCGTCTGTGTTGTAGCCGAAAGACTCATTGGCAGCAGCCTTCATAGCATCGTTGATAGCTTCTTTGGTAGGCTGTCCTTTAACTACTGCTGTCAGGATGGTTGTGGATCCTGTAGGAGTAGGAACACGCTGAGCGGAACCGATCAGCTTGCCGTTCAGTTCAGGGATTACCAGGCCGATAGCCTTAGCAGCACCTGTGCTGTTGGGAACGATATTTACTGCTGCTGCACGGCTTCTTCTCTTGTCGCCCTTTCTCTGAGGACCATCCAGAGTCATCTGATCGCCTGTGTAAGCATGGATTGTACACATAATACCGCTCTGGATAGGGAAAGCATCGTTAAGAGCTTTTGCCATAGGAGCCAGGCAGTTTGTTGTACAGGAAGCAGCAGAAATGATGTGATCATCTTTGCTCAGTGTCTCATGGTTTACATTGTAAACGATGGTAGGCAGATCGTTTCCGGCAGGAGCGGAAATGATAACGTGCTTAGCGCCGGCATCGATATGTGCCTGAGCTTTTGCTTTGGAGGTATAGAATCCGGTACATTCCAGAACTACGTCCACACCGATTTCTCCCCAAGGAAGCTCTGCAGCGTTAGCCTTAGCATAGATTTTGATCTCTTTTCCGTCTACTGTGATGGAATCTTCACTGTAGGAAACCTTGTCGCCCAGTTCATATCTGCCCTGAGTTGAATCATATTTCAGTAAGTGAGCCAGCATCTCGGGAGATGTTAAATCATTGATTGCTACGATTTCAAATCCTTCTGCTCCGAACATCTGTCTGAAAGCAAGACGTCCGATACGGCCAAAACCATTAATTGCTACTTTTACTGCCATTTTTAATTCCTCCTAAAAATGATTTAATATATTATTTTGTCAAGCGTAGCAAACGGACCCGCGCACAGCGCAAGTCCACATTCCGGACACACCGAAAGCTTACCCGGGCTTGTCCCCATAGCTTGACAAAATTTTATCAGCACAATCATTTTACCTAATTTACAATGAAATATCAAGACGAAAATTAAAAAATATTGGAAATAGTGCCTTATTTTACAGAAAGTTTATAAATAGCATCCATTCGGCCTGTTCTGAACTGCTGAGGTTCTTTCTCCGGCTTGGGTATGACCGCGGCGTGTCTCTCCCTTCCCGGCCGCCCCCATGTCCGGGTCAGAGCTCCCTCTCCAGGCCTCCTCCCAACTCCCGTCCTCACCTTCCATCATCTTCCATCCTAGTACTCCACCGCCTTGCACTCCTCGACAAGTGGCCACGTAGCAC
>ENA-OQLI01000969-OQLI01000969.1-human-gut-metagenome-genome-assembly--contig:-NODE-969-length-25929-cov-5.535734_pt1 | contig 25929 bp, 23 predicted proteins | sample MGYA00242805_ERZ504812 | MGnify/ENA primary metagenome ERZ504812 (study PRJEB26092, sample SAMD00036430) | human gut metagenome | host: Homo sapiens | study: EMG produced TPA metagenomics assembly of... | reverse complement strand
TGCTTGATGAGGTGCTGGGTTCCAAGGTGCCGCATGACAACTACCGCCAGCTGGTCAACCCGACCGGTTCGTTCATCCTGGGCGGCCCGGCGGCCGACGCCGGTCTGACCGGCCGCAAGATCATCGTGGACACCTACGGTGGCGCTGCCCACCACGGTGGCGGCGCGTTCTCCGGCAAGGACCCGTCCAAGGTCGACCGTTCCGCCGCGTATGCGACTCGTTGGGTTGCCAAGAACATCGTTGCTGCCGGGTTGGCACACAAGGTCGAGATCCAGATCGCCTACGCCATTGGTGTTGCCGACCCGGTGTCCGTCAACGTGGAGACCTTCGGCACCGAGCAGGGGGTGACGCGAGGCCAGATCGCCGCCGCCGTGCGCAAGGTCTTCGATCTGCGCCCCGCCGCGATCATCGACGAGCTGGACCTGAAGCGCCCGATTTATTTGAAGACCGCAGCATACGGTCACTTCGGACGTACGGACGTTGAGTTCCCGTGGGAGAAGACCGACAAGGTCGAGGAGCTCAAGACCGCGATTGCCGGGGAGTGAGCTGAATTAAGTTCCAATTGAATTAAACGGGTGCCTCCCACTTGTTACGGTGGAAGGCACCCGTTTTTCAAGCACTGCTAACATGCCTCTCTATTCAGAGGCATGTTAGCAGTAAACCCAGTAGTATATTCCAGTGCGCAGTAGCATGAAAACATATCTCGCCTAAATGCCAAAGGAGCCTAGCATGGAACGCGTCAGACTTGTCGACTGGCTGAAGAGCGAGCGAGACCAGCATGTTGGTGGAGGCCTGTACTACAACTCACAGATTCTATTTGCCTACAATTCCAACCACATGGAAGGCTCCACTCTTTCACCAGAACAAACCGCGCAGCTGTTCAACACGGGTGCCTTGCTCCCCGACAACATCAACGATGAAATCAGAGCAGACGATGTCGCCGAAACAACGAACCACTTCAATGCATTCAATTGGGTCTTAGATCATGTAGACGACCCAGTAAACAAAAGCCTTGTATGCAGCCTTCATGGAATTCTCAAACGCGGCACCAGCCAAGAATTCGACGCCAACCGCAACGTCGGCGGATACAAAATAGTGCCCAACGTCATCAGCCAACTTGAGGGAATTCATACGGTACTCCCCGCAGATGTGCCTCTTGCCATGAAACAGGTATTCAGCTTGTACTCACAATTGGAAGATGATCCTTTTGCAATCGCAAAAGCACATTGGATGTTCGAATCCACGCACCCATTCTCCGACGGTAACGGTCGAATTGGGCGACTCGTCATGTTTAAAGAACTCTTGCGCTTAGATTCCGTTCCAGCTCTGGTATTGGACGAACACCACAATCTTTATACTCGCGCACTAAAGAATTTCCCAAACGAACCCGGATATCTGGTGGACCTGCTTCTTAATGAACGCGATTACTATCAACGAATGATCGAAACATACGCACCGAACCGTATCCGATACTCATACGTTGACCAGTGGAACCAAGCTGGTATCGTTACCCCCATCACAAATCCTTATATCAAGGATAGATGGGACGATACCGACATCAACCAACGTATTAATCCGGCATAGGAACCCACGCTCCCCAGATGGGGAGCGACGCTGGATTTGAGGGCTGCGCGGGGTATGGGGGCTTGATTTCAATCCACGCTCCCCGGATGGGGAGCGACGATACGATACGGCACGTCGGCCTTATCCAACTGATTTCAAACAACCAGAAGAACAAAGACGACCTTCATCCTCTTGCCATTTCGCAGTGCGAAAGGACGAATACTCCATAGAAGCTTTACGACGACACCAATCACATGACATAATCAGCGACGTCCACTTGCTCCCTTGCTTGCAATGCCTATCAGAGCATCATCACCCCATCGACAGGCACGTGTCGCTGTCTGCCGCGATGCTCGATCTTCGAAGCATACTTCGAACCCAAATTGTAATAGCGCAAACTGTCGCACATCTCATCCATAATCTCTGCAAGGTCATGCTTCAGAATCAGATAGTCGGACAGGGTCACAGAGCATTCGAAAACGCTGTTTTGTACGCGCTGCCCATATTTCATGCAGGTTTTGGCCACGCTCCGAAGACGCCTCTTACCGTCTGGCGTCTCAGTGTTGACATCATAAGCCACAACAACCATCATTCCAATACCCCATTCTCATATTCCAGCAGCACAAGCAAGCACGAGCAATCACAAAATCACTTCCACATAAATGGCGGATAAGCATCCAAATCACCACGAATCGCACGATTCAACAGTAACGCCTGCACATGCGGCACTAGTCCCCAAGGTATCTTTTCACCGAAAAATGGATGCGTAATTGTTTCCTGTTTACGCTCCTGCCATGCAGCAAGCACGGTCTTGCGACCGCCCTCAGAAAGAAACACGCCGCCATTTTCACGAACCTCGAACTGGGAAGGTTTTATTACCCCTGTGTTGATAAGCGTGAGTACGAAACGATCTGCAATAGCCGGACGAAATTCTTCTACCAGATCCAGGGCCAAAGAAGCTCTACCCGGTCTATCAGTATGCAGAAACCCCACGTAGGGATCGAGCCCGACTCCCTGTAAGGCTGCAAAACAACAAGAAGAACACACACCGTCCCCAAAAACCATAATCTGCGGCGCAAACGACCCAGTGCTTCATGAGAGCTCAGAGCTCACACCGACAAGACAACTTGACGTTGATAATGGTTATGCCGGTTTCTGATCGGTGATAATGGTGGATGACGGCTTGGGCGGTGACCCCACATTTGACTGACGCCATCGGTTCCGGTGGCTGTCCTTATTTTGATTTGTCCCGCCCCTGGCCGCCGACCCGTGGGCCATGGATGCATGACCTCATAGGAGCGTGTCCGCTCCCGTCGGATCCCGCAAGAACCATGGTAGCGTGCCCCGTCAACGTCCTGTCTGCGCCGCAAGCCCCCGGGAGGCATCCGAACACATGGAAAGGAACGACGACGATGACGCCGCCGAACGAAGTGGTGTGGGCCGGGATCGACACCCACACGGACACGCACACCATCGCATTGCTCGACGAGCGGGGCAGGCCGCTGGGCGCCGAGACGTTCACGGCGGACCCGGACGGATACGACAGGCTGATCGGCATGCTGCCCGGGCCGGGCAGGGTCGCGGCCGTGGGCGTGGAGGGCACGAACTCGTTCGGAGCGGCCCTGGCCCGTCGTCTCACTGCCGCCGGATACGAGGTGCGCGAGGTGCTGCGCCCCAGGCGAAGCGTGCGCCGCAGGGACGGCAAGTCCGATCCCCTCGACGCGGTCGCCGCCGCCCGTAGCGTCATGGCCGGCGACGGCACGAGCCTGCCGAAAAGCTCGGACGGCTGGGTCGAGGCACTGCGCCACCTCAACGCGCAGCGATCCCAACTGGTGTCGGCGATGACCGCGATCTCCAATTCGACGAACGGGCTGCTCGTCACCGCCCCGGAACCCATCAGGGAACGTTACCGGGGGTTGAGGAGCGAGACCCGCATGAACAGGCTCGCCGAATGCAGACCGGCCGGCGGCCTGGTCTGTTTTTAGTCAAGTCGGTGTTTCGTGTTTCGTCACTAATTTTTTTCGGTTTTCGGCATGAGGAGTGCCGGCCGGTGGTTTGTTTTACTGGTTGTCCGTCTTGCCGAACATGAGGGCTTGGCTGACGCGTCGGCTGGGGCCGGTGAATTCGATGAGGCGTCCGTGGTGGACGATGCGGTCGATGATCGCTGCGGCGAGTTTGTCGTCGGCGAAGATCGTCCCCCATTTGCTGGAGTCTATGTTGGTGGGGGAGAGGGTGCTGGGACGTTCGTGGCTGCCGGCGATGGTCTGGTGGAGGAGACGGGCCCCGTCGATGTCGAAGGGCACGTAGCCGAACTCGTCGAGGATGATCAGGTCGGCACGGGCGAGGTCCCTGAGCAGGCTGTCGAGGGCGCCGTCGCGTTTGGCCTTGCCGAGCTGGAGCACGAGCTCCGCGGTCTGCCGGAACCTCACGCTCCTGCCTTGCTCGATGGCGAGCATGCCCAGGGCGGTGGCCAGGTGGGTCTTTCCGCGTCCCGTCTTGCCGTAGAACACGAGGTCCTGCGCCTTGGCCGCGAAATCGAGGCCGGTCAGCTGCTCCTTGGTGTATCCGTCGGGCAGGCGCACGTTCGCGAAGTCGTAGCCGTCGAGGCTTTTGGGCACCGGGAACCGGGCCTGGCGCCTGAGCCTTGCCCGTTTGGAGGCCTCCCTGTTGGCCAGTTCCGTGGCGAGCATGCGGTCGATGGCGTCCAGTTGGCGGGGCGTGGCCCATTCGAGCGTTTCGTCGATGGTGGCCTGCGAGATGAACAGGCTCCTCGCCCGCTCGCGCAGCGGGCCGGGGTCGGTCCGTCCGTTCTTCTGGTTCACTCGTGTGTTTCTGCAAATTGGCGTCCACAGTATGGGCACTATTTTTCAGCAGCATAGGCGGCTGGTTTCCAGCAGAAACTGCGTCGTCGGGTCCGCCGCCTTTTTCTTGGTTATCTGGTCATGAGGGCGTGCTCGCTGCGGTAGGAGCCTCCCTCAAATCTGATGAGCCTGCCGTGGTGCACGGTGCGGTCGATCAGCGCGGCGGCCATGTTCTTGTCGCCGAGCACGCGTCCCCAGCCGGAGAACTCGATGTTCGTGGTGTAGATGACGCTCCGGGTCTCGTAGGAATCCGATATGACCTGGAACAGGAGCCTGGATCCCTCCTCGTCGATCGGCATGTAGCCGAACTCGTCGATGATCAGGAGCCTGGCCTTGGCGACCTGCCGGAGCTCCGTGTCGAGCCGGTCCTCCCGCTTCGCGCGGCGCAGCCGCATGAGCAGCCCGGTCGCGGTGAAGAACCTGACCGGTATCGCGCGCATGCACGCGAGCCTGCCCAACGCGACCGCGAGATGGGTCTTGCCGGTGCCGACGGGCCCGTAGAGCACGAGGTCCTCGCAACGGTCTATGAAGTCGAGCGTCTCGAGCTGCGCGCGTCCCCAGTCGGCGGGCATGCGCAGGTTGGACCAGTCGTATCCCTCGATGTCCTTCGCGTTCGGGAATCCCGCGGCCTTGAGGAGCCGGACCCGTTTCGACCGCTCCCTGGAGGCGATCTCCGCGTCGAGCCAGCTTTCCATCAGATCCAGCTGGACGGGCGTCGCCCGCTCGATGGCCTCGGCGAGCACGTCCCGGGTCAACGGCAGCCGTCTGGCCGTCTCCATGATCCTCTCGCATCTGGCGATGGTGTCGGCCCTGCGTCTGCGTGCCGTGTTCCGTCCGGTCGCGTCGTTCATCGTTCCGTCTCCTTTCCGCCGTTCCCGGTGATGAACCGGTCGTATCCGGCCAGGTCGGGCCCGTCGTCGGTGATGGCGCCGGCATCGGTATCGCGTGCACGCAGGGCGAGGGTGACGAGCGTGGATTCGTCCAATGCCGAACCCGGCCCGTCGGCTATCGCCCGGCTCGCGGCCGCGACCGCGTTGCCGAAACCGGCGGCCGCGCATGCCGCGCCTATCGATCTGAGGCTCTGCGCGAGGCGTTTGGAATCGGCCTCGTCGAGCCATGCGCGCACGTCCTCGGGGAAATCGGGGCGTATCGACGATTCCCTCCAGGATCCGGGTTTGGCCGCGAGCACGGGCATGGCCAGTTCCGGATCCTGCAGCGTGGACTGGCTCCGTCCGTATACCCGGGGGTACCGCGCGACGATCTCCCCGGTACCGGGATCGGTGATCTGCACGCTGTCCCAGCGGATGGCGGCCAAGAGCGTCCTTCCGTGCAGCGCGGTGCCTGCGAGGTACCGGTTCGAGTCGATGTCTATCTGCCCGTACTTGTCGGCCCTGCGGCTCTCCCATCTGATCGGGTCGAACGTGGTGGAAGGCAGCGGCATCAGCGCCGCGCGATCCTCCCCGAACACGTCCCCGATGGCGGTGCCCCTGCGGTAATGCCTCGACGAGGCGGCCAGCGCATCGCATCTGTCGAGCATGATCCGTCCGAGCTGCGCGTGGGTCTCGGCCTCCAGCGGCGGGACCATGAGGTTGCGGCGGAGGAACCCGACCGCGTTCTCCACCGCGCCTTTCTCCCAACCGGAATAGGGGTTGCAGAACCTCGCGTCGATGCGGTGGTGCGCGAGGAACGCGTCGAACACCGCGGTGAGCGTCACCTCGCCCCTCGCGTTCCTGCGTCCCGCGCCGGTGGCGTTGTCCATGACGATCACGGGAGGGACGCCGCCGATGTGCTCGAACACCTCGACCAGCCCGTGGCACAGGCATTCCGCGTTCTCCCCGGGCAGGCTCGTCACGTACCGCATGTTCGAATGGGGGAACGTGACGACCAGGCAGTGGTCGTCCACGAGCTCGCCGGCGATGCGGGCCTTCGCCACACCGAAATCGATCTGCGCGACGCCGGGCGCCCAGACGAGCTCGCCGTACCCGTCGGAACCGCTCCGGTTCGCCTCGCGCCAGCGTCTCACGTACCTCAGCGTCGTCGTGTACTCGCCGTCGTAGCCGGTCTCCGCGCGGAGCCTGTCGTGCACGCGTTTGGCGGTATGGCGCTGCTTGCGCGGCAGCATGCGGTCGGCCTCGAGCCATCCGTCGACCAATGCCGCGTACGGGTCGATCTTGGAGCCCCGGCGCCTGTCCATGGGCGGTTTCGGGGTCATGTCGTCCATATCAGCGTATTTCGCGACCGTGGCGCGGTCCACGTTCAGTCTCCTCGCGATCTCCGACCTGGACACTCCCTGACGGTCCAGTCTCCTGATATCTTGCTGTTTGGGCATCGGTATCGCCATCGTCCTTTCCTTCCCGAGCGCCGCCGGCTGCAACCGGTGGATTCGTTTTTTGGTTACGTCTCGGGAATATACAGGCACGGCGGACCGGTGCCTGTTCTCGTCTGGGCGGTCATATGGTGCAGTTCCTGCTGGAAACCGGCAGCCCATACTGCGGAAAAATAGTGCAGAAATTGCTTAAGAAAAATTGAAGCAAAACACACTCGTCCTCCTTGGTGTAGGCGATGTCGTATTCGCTCAGGTCCACGGGGTCGTCGTAGGCCACGGGTCCCAGGCCCGAGGCGTGGCGTGCCGCGGCCAGACATACCCCGGCCCGGTCCGTGCCTCCGGTGGATTCGAGGATCTCGAGCATGCCGGCCACGGCCGCCCGCCAGCCGCTCTCGCCGTCGGCGTGCAGCAGGGCACGCAGGCTGTCGCGCCGCGTGGCCTCGTCCTGCGCGTCGATCCATTCGCGAAGCGGGTCGGGCATCGCGTCGCGCACCCGGCTGTTGCGCCAGGCCGCCGGCCGGTCGCACAACAGCCCGAGCTGGCTCGACGGGTCGCCGCTGTCGGTCGGCTTGTCCCCGTAGGACCTCGGATGCGTGATCACGCGTTTGCCTTCGGCATCGAGGATCTCCACCTCCAGGGCCCTCAGGCCGACGATCATCTCATGGCCGGCGTGTTCGGGCCCGGCCGCGTACCGGTGGCGGCCCTGGACGGTGATGTTGCCGTATTTGTCGGCCTTCATCCTCGTCCACGTGACCACGTCGAACGGCTTGGCGGGCAGGGGCAGCAGCGCCTTTCGGTCCTCGTCGAACAGGCCGGTCTGGCTCTCGCCCTTCCTGTAGTGGTCCTTGTCCCCCAGTTCGAGGCAGCGGCCGGGCAGGCGCAGGTTGAAGCTGTCGAGGTTCCATACGCCGGGCACCGGCACGAACAGCCTGCGGCGCACGGCCCCGACCCGGGCCTCGACGCCGCCCTTCTCGTGTCCCGAGTACGGGTTGCGGAACGTGTACTCGAACCCGTAGTGCGCCTGGAACGCCTGGAACAGGCGGGTCAGGCGGATCCTGTCGAACCATTTGCGTCCGACGCCGGCGGCGTTGTCATACACGATGCGTTCGGGCACCCCGCCCAGCCATTCGAATAGGTTCCTGAGGGCCTGGCACGTGCACTCCGCGTTCTCCCCGGGCATCAGCTGGCTCGGCCCGATGTTCGAGTACGGGAAATCCAACACGAAATGCCGCATTCGCGTCACGACGCCCCGGTAGCGCACGTCGACCTGGCCGAAGTCCGCCTGGCATTCGCCCGGATGCCACGACAGGTCCAGGAAACCGGCCTCCCGCTCCGCCGCGGCCTCGCGCCTGAGCCGCGCCACGGTCCGGGTCACCGTCGACAACGACACCCCGGCCCCGTACTCGTCGCGCAACCGCTCATGGATGCGGGTCGCGGTATGCCGCTGCTTGCGCCAGGTCTCCCGGTCCTCGGCGAGCATGCCCTCGATCATGGGCAGCCACTCGTCGATCACCGAACCACGACGTCGCCTCACGGGCGGCCTGGCCGATAGGTCGTCGACCCTCAGATACTTGCGCACGGTCGGCTCGCTGACCCTCTCGCTGCGCGCTATCGAGGCGATGGACTCACCGTTCCTGCGACGCGAACGGATAGACTGTATTTGGGGCATGCCGGTCATTGCCTTTCCGGACCTTTCCCGAATGGAACTAGAAGCACCATCAGGTTAAGGCCCACGGGTGGTCGGCATGCCTTTCCGCCTAAACCCGAAAAACCTTCGTGACTAAAACCTCAACTTCCTATTGAACAAAAACACCTGGTCGAGCATAGCGTGCTGGCCGCGCTGAAATCCGCCGCCAAGGCATGGAAGGCGCTCAAACGACAGGCCGGTCTCCTGGAGGAACGCATGCGCCTGATCCTCGAGGAACACGCCAGGCCGCTGCTCGACATGTACTGCGCGGGCACCGTCATCGCCGCGACCCTGGCCATCGTCGCCGGGGACAACCCCGAACGCATCCGAAGCGAGGCCGCATTCGCCAAACTCTGCGGCGTCTGCCCCATCCCCGCGTCCAGCGGCAGGACCAACCGACACAGGCTCAACAAAGGCGGCAACCGGCAGGGCAACATGGCATTGCACCGCATCGCCATCGTCCGCCTGCGATACCACAAGCCGACCCGCGACTACATGGCCAAAAAGACCCGCGAGGGCAAAGGCAAGCTCGAGATCATCCGCTGCGTCAAACGGTTCATCGCCCGCGAGGCATACCGGGCGCTCATCAGCATACGCAACGGCGAGGTCGGACGCGGGACCCCGGCCGAACGCGGCGCCAAGCTGCGCGAACTACGCGTCAGCCGGAACATCACCCAGCAACAGATCGGCGAGGCGCTCTGCGTGCCCTCGAGCCGCATCAGCGAGATCGAACGCGGCGCACGCGACCTTCCCGAACTCGAGCAACGGGCCATCCAATGGATCCACTCCATCACCGACCCAAAACAACACACCCAAACGCTTGACAATGTATAGGAGCATCAGAATGCACCATGGTGGAACGATACCAGTCCATGCTTGCCCTTTCGTTCCTCCCGGTGGCGCGGGTGCGCCCGTTGCTCCATACCTTGGGTGCGCTTGGAGACCCCGACCGCATGGGCGGCCTGGGTGAAGTTCATGCCCTCCTCGTCCGGCAGACGCACGCCCTCCTCGCGCCTCGCCGCGCACACCGGCTTCCTCGTCGGATATTCGACGCCGTCGAACGTCCAATGGCGTTCCCCGCCACGGTCCTCGTTTCGGCGGCCCCTGGCCACCTGACCCTCCTTGCGGTAGGCCAGGTATTGCAACAATCACTAGAACTCGCCATTGCCCCTTGAAATACCGGGGGCAGTTGTGGAGAGAAGAATGTCCCAAAGCAGTAGTACTGAAACGAATCTGAGTGAGACCTCCTGTAAACGGGTGCTTAGCGTCGCTTATTGGCTTTTTTCGTCAATGCTCTTTTGATTCTGTGCGACATGGCTTCATTTATTGCCGCTTCGGCAATCATATATGTGTGGCAAGGCGGGGAAGCGTTGTATTCTTCCCGTTTCCATTTCTATATTGGTTTGTGGCTGTATGCGCTTGCTTGCTCGTTGATTTGGATTTACTGCCTGCATAGTGTTGGCGTGTACCACCGTCATGTGATGGGTGACGGTTACCAGTTGAACGCGCTACTGGTCAAAGGCACGTTTTTTGCGGGATTGATGATTTGTGCAATCGATTCTATTCTCAACGTTTATATACCTTTGCTGCATACCGGCTTGGTGTTGCTGTGCGCGTTCCTGATTACCATGCTGGAGCGTCTGATTATCCGCCAGTTTGTGCTGTCTAGTCGTGAAAAGGGCGCATATTCGTATGGCACCGTGGTGGTTGGTTCCCCTGAGGGCATTGCGCATGCGTTGGCGTTCCTGAGCCAGAAGCGCCAGCTGAATTATCATGCTATTGCGGTGTGCCCGATTGGGGTGAACGAGCGGACTGGGCTCGTGGAGGCCGTTGTCGCACCTGCCGATTTCAAGGAACGAATCCGTAAGATCAGCGGTAGGGACATTTCCATGCTGTCGTATTGCAGGAACTTCGCCGAACGTACCGCTTCGATGGGTGCGCAGACGGTGATGGTCACGGATGTTATGCAGCGCTTCTCGGGTAATTTCAACACGTTTGTGCTGAACATGGAAACTATGAATCTGGAGATTGCGGTGGTCACTTCCGCAGTGGACGTGAGTGGCCATGAGACTAATATCCGTGTGATTCAGGGTACGACGGTGATGACGATCAGCTTAACGAAGTATTCGCCATGGGATATGTTTAAGAAGCGTGTATTCGATATAGCGGTTTCTTTGATCGCCATTGTGCTTTCGTCTCCATTTATGATTATCACGGCTATTGCTATCAAGCTTGAAGACAAGGGGCCGGTGTTCTATAGGCAGGAACGTGTTGGTCTGCGTGGCAAGCCATTTAAGATTCATAAGTTCCGTTCAATGTATGTGAATGCGGATGCCAAACTTGCCGAAGTGGCCGCCGCGAATGGTCAGAAGATGGGTGCATGTGTGAAGATCAAGAATGATCCGCGTATCACCAAGGTCGGCCATTTCATCCGTAAGGCCAGTATTGATGAGCTGCCACAGTTCTTCGACTCCTTGATCGGAACGATGAGTGTGGTCGGGCCGCGTCCGCAACGTCAGTTTGAGGTGGACGAATATGACCAGGTGTATGCCACTCGTTTGCTGGTAAAGCCTGGTATTACCTGCCCTTGGCAGGTGTCTGGCCGTAACGACCTGAGTGAGGAAGAAAGCCAGCAGATTGATGTTTCCTATGTGCAGAATTGGTCGGTGTTGGGGGACATTGTGTATATTCTCCGTACTATCGGCACGGTTCTGCACCCCAATGGTGCATACTAGAGTTTCTAGTGGCAGTTTTTTTGATTACTTGTTTGCAGCTGATTTACAAGGGAGATGAATGAAGAGGGCAGATGTCAGTAGGTGATCAAACACAATATGATGCTAGTGCGAATGCTTCTTTAAAAGAAAGTAAGGAGTTGCCGTATAGCGTTCTTATGAGCGTCTATGCGAAGGAATCTCCCGAATATCTTGTAGAAGCATTACATAGCATGCTTGCTCAGACAGTTCCACCCGAGCAGATTGTCCTCGTTGAGGACGGTCCATTGACCCATGAATTGGACAATGCAATCAATGTGTTTCATGAGCAGCATGCCGGACTTCTCGATTTGGTGGTTTTGCCCAAGAATGAAGGTCTGGGCAGTGCCCTTGCTCATGGAGTCCCAGAATGCAGGAATGAAATCATCGCTCGCATGGACTCTGACGATTACTCTTTTTCGACTCGAATGGAGAAAGAGTTGGCTGTGATGTCTGATCATAACTTGGATATGGTGGGCTCACAGATTGTGGAGTTTATAAAGGATCCGTACCATCCTGTTGCCGAATCTGATCTTCCGATTGATCAACAGTCGATTGTCTCATATTCAAAAAAGCGCAATCCATTCCGTCACCCTTCCATGGTGTTTCGTAAATCGCGTGTTTTGGAAGCTGGAAACTATAGCGCCGATTATTTGTATTTCGAAGATTGGGATTTATTCAGCCGAATGCTAGCTTCCGGATGCAAGGCCGCGAATATTAACGAGCCATTGGTTGCAATGCGCGTAAGCCCAGATTTCTATGCTCGTCGCGGTGGACCCGCATATATTCCTCATGTTTGGAAATTTAAAGCTGAACAATTACGACGAGGATATTTCACATTCTTCCAGTTCCTAGGAACGACCATTCCGCACGTATTGGTCTGTCTTGTCCCCAATTCTGTGCGCTCTTTCATCTATACGCATCTTCTGCGGAAAGGAACTAATAATGACTGACAATGTAAAGGATACTAAACCCACCATTGCCGTGGTCACGTTACATAATTCTCCGAATTATGGTTCATGTCTCCAGACTTATGCGACGCAAACGGTGCTCTCACGCATTGGGGCTACGCCGTCAATCGTGGATTATTACCGTCATGATGCCATTCCGGAAAATGAAACCGAACGAGCCCTTAATGGCCAACTGGCTAAGAAGATGCCGATTTTCAGAATTCCTGGTGTTAAATCACTGGCGCGTATTCCAGTTAGTCGGATTGTAGCTCGTCGCGCTAAGCCATTGAATGATTTTCGTCAGTCTAAGCTTGCCCTCACAGACCGTAAATACTATTCGGTGGAGGCTTTGGAACAAAATCCTCCTCAGGCAGATATTTACTGCACTGGTTCCGATCAGGTGTGGAATAGTACATGGAATGAGGGCTTTAACAAGGCGTTTTATCTATCTTTTGCGCCTGAAGGAGCCAAACGTATTGCATATGCAGCCAGCATAGGCAAATCTTCGTTGGAAGATTGGGAGAAGCCGTTAATGCGTGATGCTTTGAATCGGTACTCTCATATTTCTGTGCGTGAAGCTGAAGCTGCTGAATTGCTGAATTCTATTGGTGTGCATGGAGCAGTGCCTGTTATTGATCCCACACTGATGCTCAATCGTGATGATTGGAGCGTGCTTCGTGATGATAGCGTTTTGCCCGCTGAACCTTATATTCTGGTTTATCAACTTAACAAGAACCATGAATTTGACCAATACGTTCAACGATTTGCGGACAAGACCGGATTGCCTGTTTACCGTATTGCCTATGGTGTCCATGAAAAGCGTAAAGGTGAACACGCGATTATCTGTCCTACGGTTGGGGGATTTGTCAGTCTGTTCATGAATGCCGAATACGTTATTACTGATTCGTTCCATGGCACTGCGTTCTCTATGAATCTGGAGCGTAAATTCGTTGCAATCAGTCCAGGACGTTTTTCTGGTCGCATTATGAATTTGCTTGAAATGACCGGAGAAACAAGCCATTATCTTGATGATTGGCGCAACCTTGATATCGCTGACCAGCCAATCGACCATACACATGTGGCACAGGTTTTGGAGACAAAGCGAACTGAAGCTCAAACGTTCTTGGACAAAGCCATCAATGAGTGAACATTAGGAATACTGAAGGAAAAAAGATGTACACCGAGATCAAGCCATATCAGATCATTATTCAGTTGCTTAAGGAACGTGGCATTCGTCATTGTGTTCTTTCGGCAGGTTCACGGAACGTGCCTTTCGTCCATTCGATTGAAGAAGATTCTTTTTTTAAGTGTTATTCAATCACTGACGAGCGCAGTGCTGGTTATTTCGCCTTAGGTCTTTCGCAACGTATTCATGAACCGGTTGTTATTTCTTGTACCTCTTCTACGGCGACGTGTAACTATTGGCCGCCTGTGGCAGAGGCTTACTATCAGCATGTACCGCTAATTGTGTTGACTGGCGATCGTGATTATGAGATGTTGGGACAATGGGAAGATCAGATGATTGACCAGGTTGGCATGTTCGATCGTCATGTTCGTAAGTCAGTGAATCTTCCGATTGTTCGCGATGACGATGATTATATTTATTGTCGGCGTTTGGTAAATGAAGCTTTGCTGGAACTTGACCATAATGGTACTGGCCCTGTGCACATCAATGTTCCAATGAAATATTACAGTACGACATTCCCGTTACATTCGCTGCCAGAGATACAGGCTATTCATCGAGTGGATTGCCATTCTTCTCAAGATAAATGGCAAGAAAAAGTTGCTCAGCTCGCCGCGGCTAAACGTATTCTCGTGGTATGCGGTCAGGAAAGCTACGTTTCTGATGAGCAACAGCGGCAGATGACTGAGTTCTTCCATAAGTTCAACAGTGCGATTGCTGTGGACTACATGTCGAATATCGAATGTGAGGGTACATTTAATCCTTCTGTCTGCATGGATACTCGTTACGTGAGTGACAAGAAATTCGAAGAGCTGTTGCCTGACATTGTGATTTCGTTCGGTGGTATGGTATTTTCTGGGCTGAAAGCCATGCTATTGCGTTATCATGGCGAATATGAGCATTGGCTGGTTCAAGAAGATGGCGAGGTTTGCGATTTGTTCAAGAGCCTGACCACTATTTTTGCCTGTACCCCTGAGTACTTCTTTACGTATTTTAATGAGCATGTCGAAAACGGTATAGCCAATGATATGAAATATCATAATAAGCTTGTTGACTATGCTGATTCTGTAAAATATCCTGACTTCGGATGGTCTAATATTTATGCCATTAAGAATGTTGCTACGCGTATTCCTTCAGGCTCGTTATTGCATCTGAGCATAAATAATGCAATTCGCATCACTAATTTTTTCAAACTTCAACCACATGTGAAAGTATATGCCAATATCGGTACTCACGGTATTGACGGTTGTCTTCCCTCATTCCTTGGCCAAGCTGTCGCAGATTCTGATACGCCAAGCTTCCTGGTCATCGGAGATTTGTCCTTCTTTTACGGCATGAATGTATTGCGTTCTCGTCACATTGGTAAGAATGTGCGAATTCTTTTACTAAATAACCATGGCGGAGAAGAGTTCTATTACAACGGTATGTGGCGCAACGAGGCCAGTGATTTGCACACGACTGCGCGTCATAATACTAAGGCAGAAGGTTGGGCAAAGTCTTGCGGATTTACATATTTGACTGCTTCCGATAAGCGGTCGTATGACTCTGCTGTTAATCAGTTTATGAATCTAGATGCTGAAGGACCGATTCTATTTGAAGTTTTTACTGAGATGAGTACTGATGCACAGGCGATTTATGATTTTTATGATTTGAGTCGACCACGTGATTTAGCTTCTGAAGTTAAGCGTAAGGGCAAAGAATTCGTCAAAAATACGATTGGTAAGGAAACCGCTCTTAAAATCGCCGGCTCCTTAGGTGTCAAGCTGAAGTAGTCTGATTAAGACGTATGCAACATGAATCTCAATAATGCTCTGAAAAAAAGCCGCTCGTTTTGTACTTGCAGCTGGACAGGCACCTGTCCATATAACTGTTGGCGAAGTTTTTCCATTTGCTATTTTGATAGAAAGTTTGTGATATGTCTGTCGAGCGATTAAGGGTACTACAGGTAGTGCCGTCTTTGAGCCGTGCAGCTGGAGTGGCTCGATTTGTATACAATATGGAACATTATCATGACGAAAATCGGGTGCACTATGACTTTATGCATCATGCTATCCGAGATGGCGTGTACATGCATGAGAAACGTTATGACGAAGAACTAAAAGTACGGGGATGTTCTGTTTACCCTGTGAATTATGCTGGCGATGATCTTAGACGTTTCATGCATGAGGTACATGAGGTGTTCGAAAAAATTGGTTCTAATTATGACATTGTACATTGCCATATGCCGAACTCTGCGTTCTGTGTCCTTCGAGAAGCTGAACTGGTCGGTATAGAGCATCGTGTGTTGCATAGTCATTTGAACAACTCTTCTGACAAGTTTTTGCATCGGCTACGTAATGCTCCGCTTAATGCTATCGGCAAGCATTATGCCACTGACTGTATTGCCTGTTCTGATGATGCCGGTCGATTCCTGTTCGGCTCGCGACCATTTACTGTGATTAATAACGGCATTCCACTAGAACAATTCGCCTATGATTCAGAATCAAGGAAGCTGCTTCGTTCTGAATTAGGAATCAAAGAAACAGATCCAGTTGTGGGCTGTGTGGGCAGGCTCGTTAAGCAAAAGAATTATCCTTTTGCCGTTCATGTATTTGCCAAGTTTCATGAAGCTTTTCCTGACGCTAAGATGCTGATTCTCGGTGATGGTGATGATCGAGAAGAGCTTGAGGGAATAATCTCATCCGAGCATCTTTCAAATGTGGTGATACTAGCCGGTGTCCGTGAGGATATCAATAAACTTTATTCGGTGATGGATGTTTTCTTTATGCCATCGTTATATGAGGGTTTGCCGGTTTCTGCCGTAGAAGCGCAAGCGGCAGGTTTGCCATGCATGTACTCAGATAATGTACCAAGGGAGACTGATATCACAGGTACAGGTACTTTCCTTTCTCTTGATGCTGATATTGATAAATGGACTAAAACCTTGGAAAACGCTTTCAATAGAGGAAGGCTGACAGACAATCCAGCATTGCTAGAGCAACGAGGATATTCCGCAAAAGCCAATGCTGAGCTTCTCATGCAGCACTATGAACGATTGATGGAAAGTAAATGACGTCCTATGAGCACACGGTCAAATAATATTCATCAAGATGTAATTAGTGTATCCCGAAACAAGAAACGGCTACCGGTGAGGCATGCGTTCAGCCAGCCCCTTCGTTTTATGCCGATTTATTATGTTTTGTTTACTATTTACTGTGCATTGAATCTTTTGAAATTTACATCTTTTCAAGAATTGTCATGGATGAACATTGGCCTACTGTACCTTTTGATTCGCATAGTGAGCACATTAGTGCTCGGGGTCAGAATTCTTGTGCAGAGATTTCAGGCTAAGCAGTATGCTCTCTGTCTTGTGGTGGGAAGTTGCGTGCTAGCATCAACTTTTATATCAGGAAGTTGGAATATTCTTCTCCTATTGTTATTTCTTATTGCTGGTCGTGAAGTTAATTTACGTAAAATCGCCATTTGTGTTCTTTGTACCAATGTTGCGGTTATTTTTTTGACAGTTATTTGCGCGAATAATGGAATTATAAAAAAAACAACATTTATTGCGGGGAATGGAATGCCGGAGCGGCAAGCTTTTGGCTTTACTCATCCTAATCTATTCGGTTTAGCTGTTGTAACGGCTTGTTGCGCTTATGCTGTTTTACAATATCGCAAATTCGGATGGAAGGATTTATTAATTTATGGTGTTGCATTTTATGCATGCTATGAATTAGCTTATTCGCGAACTTCAGCCATTTCAATCTTACTGATTGTATTCTTGTCGTTGTTCGTTACTATTGACAAGCATGGCCGTTGGGATAAATTAATCCTTGTCTTAGGTTCATTGGCTTTTCTGGGTTTAAGTCTATTTTCTATATGGCTTATGGTTTATTTCAAACCGTCGATTTCTTGGATGAGCAACTTGAATTCTATGATGACTGGACGTCTTGATTTAATGCATCATTACTTTGAAACATATGGGGTCCATATGTTTGGTTTTGATTTTTCCAAGATGCAAGAAAATTATCGTGGATATTATGACACATTTATTTGTGATAATGCTTTCGCGCACGTTGTTCTGGAATCCGGTATTGTAGTTGCCGCTCTTTTATTCCTTGCTTATGAATATGTTCTACTGAGAGGCCTGATAGGGTACGGTGAGTTAACTCCAGAGTTGTTTGGGTTGATAATATTTGCTTTTGTTGCCTTTAGTGAATCTGGGGCATTTTGGGTTTGCGTGAATTTCTGTCTTGTTGCTTTGGCTGAACCTTTCTTTAGTCTATATAGTAAATTACCAAATAACAACAAATAGCTAAAAAACTTATATATTTTTTCGTTAATAATATCTGAGAGTATTATGGAGGAATGGGGAAAATGAAAATAGATTATTGGGGAGTTGCAGAACGTAAATTACGTGAATATACAAATCCTTGGTTCGCCTCTGTAAGACGGATGAAACTTAATCGTGCTGATTTTACTGTTATATCTAATAATTGTTGGGCTGGGTCAGTATATAGATATTTTGGCCTTCCATATTTATCACCGACTGCTGGATTATATTTTTTTGCCTCTGACTATATAAAGTTTGTTTCAAATTTACAACATTATGTCAATTCAGAACTGGAATTTGTTCCTGCGGTCGGTTCTGCTCATGCAGATGTGTTATCTCGTCGAAATGAGTCAGATAAAGTAGTTGCAAAACTTGATGATATCGAAATTGTTTTTTTGCACTATCCAACTCCCGAAGAAGCAGCGAAAAAATGGAAACGTAGGTGTGCTAGAATTAATTGGAATAATTTGTTTATTAAATTTAGTCAGATGAATGAATGTTCTGATCAAGATATTCGTGCTTTTGATGCCTTAGATTTCCCCAATAAACTATGTTTTATTACTCATCCAATGGAAGATGTACAATGCGGCATTCCGTTCCCAAGTCCTTCCGATGATGAGATTCTCAATGATACGGATCGATTCCATCATGGATTTAATCTGATTGAATGGCTTAATAGTGACCCAGCTGTTTACACTCTTTCGGATGGGAAGGCGTAAGATGCAACGAGTTCTGCAAGTTGTAAATATCATGGACAGAGGCGGTGTGGAAACACTGCTGATGAATATTTATCGTAAAATAAATCGTGAATCTATTCAATTCGATTTTCTAACCCATCCTTACGACCAAGATTATTCATACGAATATGAGTCTGAGATACTTTCGATGGGCGGTCAGATTTATAAGGCACCTAGTTTCAGTCAGAATCCGCATGACTATCAAACATATATTGAGGATTTTTTCCGGAATCATCCTGAGTATACTGTCATCCATGCGCATAATCTAGACTCGGCTTCTTTGGTGTATATGCGTGAGGCAAAGAAAAGTGGACGATATCTTATTGCACACTCACATAATACTAACGATCACGGTGGAAGACTCAAACGACAGATGCTTCAGATTTGTCATCATATAGTTCGACGTTATCCTGACCATTTTTATGCATGTTCCAAGCAAGCTGCCGAATTCGCATTTGGTAAAAAAATTGCTTCGTCTTGTAATTGTGAAATATTCTACAATGGTATTGATCTTGCTCGGTATTGTGTTAATGAAATCGAACATAATACCGCGCGTAAGAAACTATCTCTGGATGTAGACGGTCCTGTGTTCGGTACTGTTGGTCGCTTGCTTTCTCAGAAGAATCATACATTTCTACTTGATGTCTTTGCGGCTATCCTGCGTCGTGAACCTTCTTCCATATTAATTATTGTCGGTAAAGGTGATTTGCGAACTACGCTGGAGCGGAAGGCGAAAGACCTTGGAATTTCACAGCATGTCCATTTCGCTGGTTCGGTTCCTAATGTTCCGGATTATCTTAAGGCGTTTGATGTTTTTCTATTCCCTTCTCTATATGAGGGATTAGGCATGGCTGCTGTGGAGGCTCAAGCATGTGGTCTACCTACGTTGATGTCAGATGAAGTTCCATCTCTAGCTGCATGTACTGATCTTGCTGAGTTTATTTCCTTGTCTGCTGATGCGGAAAAATGGGCAGATGAATCGCTTAGGGCATATCGGGAATCCATTGGGCATCGATCAGATCGTATTGAGCAAGTGCGTGATGCTGGATTTGACATTAATGAAATTGCAAAAAAATTATGCTTTTTTTATAATAATCATAATAGTAATTGATTTTCGTTAGAGTTCTACTTCTTGTATCTAAATTATAGTAGAGGCGTTTTATGGTCGAATATAAAATAAATACAACAAAAAAAGATGTAATATGGAACTATATAGGAACTATTGTTTCTATATCAAGTAATTTTATTTTTATTCCATTGTTACTTATTTTCTTGTCCAGCGAGCAGATTGGTTTGTGGTACGTTTTTGTGGCCATAGCTGGCTTTGCTCAACTTCTTGAGTTTGGTTTTACTTCAACACTTTCTCGTAATATTTTATATTCATTAAGTGGAAAGCATGCACTGGTTAAAACTGGCCTTGCTTCTGACAGAGGTTCAAGAGAAACCGACTGGCATTTGTTCAATGTAGTACTTAAGACATCAAGGATTATTTATTCAGTAATCGGTGTTCTTGGGCTTTTCCTATCAGCTACATTTGGAACTGTTTATATAGCATCTGTTACAAATGATTTTTCGATCGAACACTCTTTTCTTTCTTGGATTATCTTTGTAGCTTCAATTTTTACTAATCTCTATTTTCTTTATTGCTTGACTTTTTTGCGTGGTATTGGTGATGTTGCAGGAGAGAATAGATCGAAGACGATTGCTCGGTTAGGTCAGTTCTTAATTACTGCTATTCTTCTCATTGCAGGTCTACAAATTCTTGCTGCGTCTATTGGATATTTTATGTATGGCCTATTGTTGCGTTTGTTTGCCTCAAGAGCCTTCAATAAACATATTGATATTAAACATGGCATTTCGTCAGACATCAAAAAAATATCAAAAGATGAAGTGAAAGAAACTTTGAGAACAGTTTCCTTTGTTGCGTCTCGTGATGGTCTTGTGTCTGTTGCATGGTACGGTGCTACACAGGCAATGACCCTATTGTGTTCCGCTTTTCTCGGACTTTCAGAAGCTGGGACATACTCAGTTATGATTCAGCTTACTAGCGGTATATATAATGTCTCAAGTGCCTACATGCGTTCGTTTTTTCCCTCATTCCAGTCTGCTTATGTCAAGGGGGATCTTACTGTGCAACGTTCGATTATTGCTCGAGGGTTGTCTTGCTATATAGCGATGTTTGCATTGGGCACTGCATTCGTTACGATATTTCTTCCATTTCTGGTCTTTTTTAAATCCGATTTTATCTGTGATCCAGTTCTCTATTTAGGTTTGTCTATATATATGTTCTTGCTGAATCAGCATTCACTTTTCTGCAATGTCATTGTTAACATGAATGAAATCCCCTACTTTAAGGCATATCTCATCTCAACGTTGGCGGGATTGGTTTTGAGCTGTATTCTTTGCGCCTACTTCAAATTGGGAACTTGGGGCTTGGTATTGGGACAAATGCTTCCACAGCTTGCATATAACAATTGGTATTGGCCTGTGTATGTGATGAAAAAAATTAAGTCTACCTATCTTTCTACAGTCGCTGCCGGTCTGCAATGGTGGTTTTCCAAATTTAAGGGTAAGTTGAATCTTATCCTGTCATGAGCTGGTTGTTGGAGTGAACTGATCACCACGCCATGGACGGGCGAGATCACATTTGCACATACTTTCGGGCACGACCCCTTTTGAGGGGAATGCCGGAAAGAGGCGGAGAGACGAAAGGGAAACAATTATGATATTAAAGGACATGGCTTCTCATAAGACCGGACGGCCCAGCAGCCGACGGATTCAAAATGGGGGGGGGGAAGCGTAATTCCAGTATCGAGCTTCTTCGTCTGCTATCGATGCTGATGATCGTCAGCTTTCATTTATGCGTGGGCAACAGATACGATTGGTTCCTCGCCCAGCCGCCAACCCCCACGAAGGTCGCCTACCAGTTCCTCATGGGAGGCGGATGGGTCGGGAACTTCATCTTCTTCACCATCTCCATCTGGTTCCTGCTGGACCGCCAGAACACCCTCAAAAGCAGTCTCAAACGTATTTGGATTCTCGAACGCGAACTGCTTTTCTGGAGTCTCGCCTTATTCGCCGCGACCCTGTTCCTCCGCAAGGCGGGATTGTATTCGGGGAGCGTGCTGAAACTCGCGGCGCACAGCGTGTTGCCGTTGACGACATCGCTGTGGTGGTATCCGACCAGCTACGCCATGTTCCTGCTTCTCCTCCCGTTCCTCGTGACCGGCATGAAGGCGTTGGGCGAGCGCGCGCATCGCAGTCTCGCCCTAATCGCCCTGCTCATGTGGGGCATCGCGGGCCTGTTGCCGTTTACCCGCAACGATCTGCACGGGGGTTCCGTGCTTGTGTTCGTGTACTGGTTTGTTCTGCTTTCGTACTACCGCTGGTACATGGAGCGAATAAGCGCCGCGACCTGTTGGAAGCTTATTCTCGCCGGCTTGGGTATCGAGGTTGTGTACTGCCTGGCTTTTTCGCTTGTCTTCGCCATGACCGGAAAGGGCGCGGGTTTCCAGTTCTTCATTTTCGATAATTGGAAGATCCCGTCCATGTTTATCGGATTCGGGCTTTTCGAACTGTTCGCGCGCAGGGAATTCCATAGTCGTTGCGTTAATTGTCTGGCCGGGTCCGCTTTCGGTGTTTACCTGGTTCACTATCATCCGGCGGTCAAGACTCTTTGGATGAACTGGCTTCCGCTCGACAAACTGTACCTGTCGGCGCATCCGCTCGCGGCCATGACGGTATGCGTATTGGCCATTTTCGCCTGCTGTCTGGCGTTGGACCTTGTACGCCAGGGCCTGTTCGCCATGACCGTCGACCGCAACCGCGGCCGCTGGTTCGAACTGGTCTGGAACAAAGCCACGGAACGAACCAAACCCATGCCAGTACACACCGTGCCAGTACATACGGAAAAATGAACACGGCAGGTCGTGTCAAGATGTTCCCGTGCGGCAGTTTCTAAGAAGACTTTGCCTAAGAACATCGATGTTCCGTGGACTCAAATTGGGTGAGATCACAAAACCCTACCATCTCGCTGAGCACTGTAAAAATCGCGACCTTGGTGTCGACGTTAACGTTATGCAACCTTTTCAAATATACGTTTCTGTATTTTTGAATAATTCTGCAGATTCGTGATGAAATCGTCTGTTCTGCGGCATTCTTGCTCGGTGAGAGCAATTTGGTTATTGTTGGCTAAATTGATTGTGTAATCATGGATCTTCTCTATAAGAAGATCCATATCTTCTACTGAAATTCCGATTTTATATGTATCATAATCTTTATGAGACTTTAAATCATCTAGTGCTGTTATAAGATTTTCTATAGTTTGGATATCCAGATTCCCGACATGAATCTCATCGAGGTATGCTTGCAGTGCATTTTTAAATTTCACCACAGCAGCTGATTCGTGGTTTTTGACCTTGTAGTAGACGATTCCACCAACTGTTATCACACCTAAAATCGCACCGCCAACATACAAAACTGGTTTGTTACGTTTCGCATAATTCATGATTTGGGCACCAACGCTTTGTACCTGTTTGGTTGTTTTTGAATCAACGGGTTTTAGAAGCTTTACGATTTGCCCATTACGGACTCCGGATGCATATCTGACGACTCCGCCGATTCTGCGGTATTCTCCTGTTGCCAATTTAGCCATAATATCTGTCGGGCATCGAATGCTTCTTGTACGACTACCATTATTGATAATCCCTTCCGAAGAACTGGTTAATTTCATGTCTACGAGTTGATTCAATCAACGTCGATCAATCTGATGACTATTATATCTTCTAAGCTTTAATTTAAAGTGTGGGAAAGGAAACGGTTTTGATAACGTTCGAACCCTTGCTAATCTTAGGTTTTCGGTCCTGTCATGAAAGGCGTGGCCCGTGTCCTGTGTACGTTTTATTCGCGAAAACGAAACCACAATCGGAAACCAAGAGCCGGAACGTGCCCAGCCTATGGATGACGCGATGCGTCACGCCGTTTATCAGCAGCTTTGCTTTCCTTACCTGTATGAAAGGTTCGTGAAAAGAATGGCCGAACCACACTATAGACCAAGATGCCAACGCACTCCTCACTCCCTCGCACTCCAGTTGAACTTCGTTTCGATGCCCATACGTTTCAGCTGCTTCTTTACCGATGAGAGAGCAACTTTACTGAAAAATGGGAGGTTGCGATTGTCTTTCTTCTGAATGACACCAAAAACGACTTCGCGAACTGGATTGTTCTCCACAAGGAAACCATCTATTTCGTCCTGTGCTAGATGCCCCTGTTCACCAACCTTTTGGATTTTGTCATCAACTTTCTCAGCAAAATCAGTGCCGTCTTTTTCAATACTTGCCGACACAAGACCTTGATTAAACAAATGACTCATTACCGAAGAGCCGGAATATTGCTTCACATGAATACGCTGACCAGAATCAGAAAGAACATCACAAAACTCGATACGGCTCGCCCCGCTGCCATAGGAAATTAACTGACGATCCATTAGTATGAAATGGTTATCATCTTTGTTAAGTTGTCTTGTAAGCTCGTAATTATATCTTCCTTCATTCTCGAGATTGATTTCTTTGCCATCTCGTTCTTTATAGTCGCTGGAATTGCGGTAATCTTCTTTGAACGGAATGAAAGAAGTCTTGGCCTCTTCAATACTTTCAATATCCTCATTGATTCGCTCGAGGTATTCCCGCTGAATCTCATACCATTTGCCATCACATATGCAGTACGCTTTATCGTTATAGTTCAGTTCACCCATAAGACATTCACTCGACGACCAGGTTCGCAAGATACAACCGTCAATTCTTGAAATCGCCTTTATCTTTTTACTCTTCAACTTCTCTAGCGAATCTGGCTTCTTCTTAAACGAACGGATGACGTCACCAAGCAAAATATCATTATGAAGGCGCGGCTCTCCATGAGGATCTTTCTCATTCCCAATCTGGAATCCCTCAATATCATCCCAATTTATGACATCAGGCACTGCCATCCATAAATTATTATTGGTGTCAGCATACTCAGAAAAATGAGAAATTTGATGAAGCGCCTCGTTCCACAAGGCATTAATAAGTTCAGTGTCCTTTACGCTTGCAATACGGTCAATCCAATCAAATAATTGCTTATAGGTGTCCTTCCGATACACCTTATATAGCTCGCGAAGAAAGGCCTCCACGTTTTCAAGATTGACTTCCTTCGTAACGGACAGAGAGTCCCTTCCCGTCATCATCCCACTCAAAAAGGTGCCATCCTCACCTTTGGCGGTAACCTGCCCCAGCAAATTACAATCCGCATCGAAAGCGAAATCGTCAATTCCGCCCGCTTTGGGCAGCTGTTCGCTGGACCGTTTCGCACTGCCTGAAACGTCGGCAAACCTGACCGCCCTCAGTGTATTAGGCTCTACAGTGTTAAGAATGCATTTCAGCCCAAAACGTTCCTCGACAGAAGATCGATTGATCAGTGCGCGTCCGTAACCGAATGTTAGGGCAAAATATCGCACATTCTGTTCCATGCCATTCGAAGAGCCATCATCGAATTCCTCATCACCAATCTCATTGCACTCGAGCAAAACCGGTATGACGAGTACGAGGCTAACATTTTCTACACTCAGACACTCTCCGTCTACTGATGAGCCAAAGAAAGACTCAACCCAAGTAGGTTTATGCTCCCCGCGCGTTCTTACCAGCAACCTATAGTCATCATGACCTTCGACCGGCAACGTCATTATTCCCTTGTCTTCATCCGGTTTGACGGTAATCTTTTCCGGCGGAACGTCTTGCTTAATTAAATAGATGCTGAGCTTGTTCTTAGCCATCTTATTCCTCAATCAACGATTTGGTTGCTCGGTTTTTACGCCGGATCCCGCATATATGCTACAGCTATCCGACAACCCCACGAATAGATTACCTTATGTTTGACTGAAATCACCGACCCTATTAAGAGGCAATTCCAAAACCATAGGAATGGGTGCGCTCCGTCATCATTTGCTTAAGGGTTATGCCTACACTGCTTTGCCTATGCATGGCTTGTCCAATCCATTCCGTTGCTTTATCCCAGACCAGTTCGAACCAGCGGCTACAGTAGTGGCTGGCAGCTGGCTTGAATGAACTGCACCCCAAAACTTGGACTGATTAAATTAGATATTACTCCGCCAGAGACCGATTCCGGAACTCCTCCGGGGCCAGCCCATTCAAAGCGACCTGTCTTCGCCTCGTGTTCCAGTGGACGACGTGCCCATCCAGATTCCGTTTGAACGAGTCGAAGTCGGGCCAGGGCCGCTTCCTGAAGAACTCGTCCTTGAGATGTCCGAAGACCTGCTCCGTCGCGCCGTTGTCGAGGCAGTTGCCCTTCCTCGACTGGATTGGTAACGGTGTGTTGGACAGTTTCTTAGAGGACGAGTCCCTGTTCGGTGAATTCCTTCGGACTCCGGTATCCGAGGGCGGAGTGGAGCCGCTGGGCGTCGGACCACCACACGTAGTCGTTGAGGTCATGCCTCAGCTGCTCGATCGTGGCGTAGTGGTTCCGGTACACGAGCTCCGTCTTCAGCACCCTGTTCGTCGCATTGACCAC
>ENA-OQLI01000966-OQLI01000966.1-human-gut-metagenome-genome-assembly--contig:-NODE-966-length-25984-cov-10.929768_pt1 | contig 25984 bp, 19 predicted proteins | sample MGYA00242805_ERZ504812 | MGnify/ENA primary metagenome ERZ504812 (study PRJEB26092, sample SAMD00036430) | human gut metagenome | host: Homo sapiens | study: EMG produced TPA metagenomics assembly of... | reverse complement strand
AGTGCTGTATATGCAGCGCCAGTAAGGGGGAGTGCGACCCCATCAACACGTCAGGCAGGAGCATATATTGGACCCTGCAATAGAACAACAGGCAGGGCCAGATGAGGGCCAGCAAAAAAACAACCACCAGAAACAGGGCGGCGTGGCAGGCCGCCTTCCGTCCGGCGGAAAAAAAATCGGCTCAGCCTGACGCCACCAATACGGCAGCATACAGGCATTTGCCAATACACTACCCCATACCACAGCGCAGAACAGCGACGTGCCCGGAAAGGGGGAGCTCGAGGGGGAAAAGCGGGCTTCGTAACTCCGAGCGCCTTTCCCCCTCGCAAACTTGCCCACGCCAAAGTGTCCCCCAGAAAGGGAAAACCCACTGCCAAAGTGTCCCCCAGAAAGGGAAACCTGCCCACGCCAAAGCGTCCCCCCTGGAAAGGAAACGCCCTCCGCCAGGAGCGTCCGTCAGACGCCCGACATTGTACAATATCTGGTACAATTTTCTCATTATTTTTATCAATAATACAATTACATGTATATTATAAAGAACATACTTCCAAGCTGTTGACTTTAAATCCGGAATCTGTTATCTTATGGTCGTCATGAGAAATGTTATATATTACTAACTGCGCGGGCGGTGAACGAAATATTGAGACAACAGGAAAGGATGTGTAACAAATTGGCAAAAGTTGATTTTGAACAGTGGAATGGTTTTAAGGGTGATCGTTGGAAAGAGAAGATCGATGTTCGTAATTTCATTAGTATGAACTATACACCATATGATGGAGATGCTTCCTTCCTGGAAGCACCAACAGAGGCAACAGATAAACTCTGGGGCAAGCTTCAGGAGCTTCAGAAAGAAGAGCGTGCTAAAGGCGGCGTTCTTGATATGGAGACAGAGGTAGTAACAGGAATTACAGCATACGGTCCTGGATATATCGATGAGGAACTCAAAGACCTGGAGCAGGTTGTAGGTCTTCAGACAGACAAACCTCTGAAACGTGCTTTCATGCCATACGGCGGAATCAAAATGGCAGAGCAGGCATGTGAGACTTACGGATACCATGTAAGCGACAAGATCAAAGATGTTTTTAACAACTATGAGTTCAAAACACACAACCAGGGTGTATTCGATATCTACACACCGGAGATGAAGAGAGCACGTCACAACAAGATCCTTACAGGACTTCCGGATACTTACGGACGTGGACGTATCGTAGGTGATTACAGACGAGTTGCTCTTTACGGAATTGATTATCTGATCGCAGGTAAAGAGAAAGACTTCGCAGCATGCGACCGTCAGGGTATGAGACGTTATGACTTCCAGCTTCGTGAGGAGATCGCAGATCAGATCCGTGCTCTGAAGAAGATGAAAGAAATGGCTCAGATCTATGGCTTTGATATTTCCCAGCCGGCTAAGAATGCAAAGGAAGCATTCCAGTGGCTGTACTTCGGATATCTTGCAGCGATCAAAACTCAGAACGGAGCTGCAATGAGTGTTGGACGTATCTCCACATTCCTTGATATCTATATTGAGAGAGACCTTGAGAACGGAACTCTTACAGAGAAAGAGGCACAGGAGCTTGTTGACCATATCGTAATGAAATTCCGTATGGTTAAATTCGCTCGTATCCCGTCTTACAACCAGCTCTTCTCCGGTGACCCGGTATGGGCAACTCTGGAAGTAGCAGGTATGGGACAGGACGGACGTTCCATGGTAACAAAGAACGACTATCGTTTCCTTCATACACTTGAGGATATGGGACCGGCTCCGGAGCCGAACCTTACAGTTCTCTACTCTTCAAGACTGCCTGAGAACTTCAAGAAATATGCAGCAGACATCTCTGTTACAACAAGTTCCATCCAGTATGAGAACGATGATGTTATGCGTCCGGTATGGGGCGATGACTACAGCATCTGCTGCTGTGTATCTGCTACAGAGACAGGTAAAGAGATGCAGTTCTTCGGTGCTCGTGCAAACCTTGCAAAATGCCTTCTTTACGCGATCAACGGTGGTGTTGATGAGAAGACAAAACAGCAGGTAGGACCGCAGTATCAGCCGATCACTTCCGAGTACCTTGATTATGACGAAGTAATCGCAAAATATGATCAGATGATGGACTGGCTTGCACATCTGTATGTTGGAACACTGAACATGATCCACTACATGCATGATAAATACTACTATGAGGCAGCTGAGATGGCACTTATCGATACAAAGGTTGACCGTTCCTTCGCAACAGGTATCGCCGGATTCTCACACGTAGTAGATTCCCTTTCCGCTATCAAATATGCAAAAGTAAAAGCAATCCGTGACGAGGACGGAATCACAACAGACTTCCAGGTTGAGGGTGACTTCCCACGTTATGGTAACGATGATGACAGAGCAGACGAGATCGCAACAACTCTGCTTTCCACATTCCTTGAGAAGCTGAAACACATCCATACCTATCGTGATTCCAAGCCAACCACATCCATCCTTACCATCACATCCAACGTTGTTTATGGTAAAGCTACAGGATCTCTTCCGGACGGAAGAAAAGCCGGCGAGCCTCTGGCACCGGGAGCAAACCCGTCTTACGGCGCAGAGCAGAACGGACTTCTTGCTTCCCTGAACTCTGTTGCAAAGCTTGACTATGAGGATGCCCTTGACGGAATCTCCAATACTCAGACGATCAACCCGGATGCACTTGGCCATTCTGAGGAAGAGCGTACAGAGAATCTTGTAAATGTACTTGACGGATACTTTGACCGTGGTGCACATCACCTCAATGTAAACGTATTCGGTAAAGAGAAACTTATCGATGCTATGGAGCATCCGGAAAAAGAGGAGTATGCAAACTTCACGATCCGTGTTTCCGGATACGCTGTTAAGTTCATCGACCTTACAAGAGAGCAGCAGCTTGACGTTATCGCAAGAACCTGCCACGAAAGGATGTAATAAAAAATATGGACGACCAGAAAAAAATCACTGGCTACGTCCACTCACTGGAGAGCTTCGGCTCTGTTGACGGACCAGGAGTCCGGTATGTGATCTTTTTGAGCGGCTGCGCCATGCGCTGTCAGTTCTGCCACAATCCGGACACCTGGCAAATGAAAACAGGGACGGAGTACACAGCAGATGAGCTGCTTGAAAAAGCCTGTCGATACCGCTCTTACTGGGGAAGTAAGGGCGGTATTACTGTGAGTGGAGGCGAGCCACTGTTACAGATCGATTTCCTCACTGAGCTGTTCAGAAAAGCAAAAAAACTTGGGATCCACACAACACTTGATACCAGCGGCAACCCTTACACAGAAGAGGGTCCGTGGTATGAAAAATGGGAAGAGCTGATGAAGTACACAGATCTTGTCATGCTGGATATCAAGCACATTAATGAGGAACAGCATAAGATCCTCACAGGATGTACCAATAAAAATATCCTTGCCATGGCCCGGAAGCTTTCCGATATGGGCGTATCCATGTGGATCCGTCACGTACTGGTTCCGGAACGCAATGACCGGGATGACTATCTCCACCGGCTGGCTGACTTTATCGCAACACTGAAGACAGTTGAGAGAGTGGAGGTTCTTCCATATCACACACTCGGAACCTTTAAATGGGAAAATCTGCATATTGATTATCCGCTGAAGGGAATCAATCCGCCAACGAAAGAACGGATTGAAAATGCGGAAAAAATCCTGGGAGCAGGTACACAGTAATAAAAAAACCATATCTTATGTCGAAAAACAGACATAGATATGGTTTTTTTGATGTTCACACCAGTTCTTTGTTTTTGATCAGCATTTCTTTGATGATATCCTGTGTATAGGAACCTAAGCGGCGCTGAGTATCCCGGTCAAGCTCTGAAGGAATGATAGGCTTGCCATATTCGATCACTACGTGTGTAGGTGTCATCTTCGGGAAATTGGCCTCCCAGATATTGGCAGAGTTGCTGATCGCAATAGGAATGATCGGGCTTTTGGCTCTGGCTGCGATTTTGAAGCTGCCGTCATGGAAAGGCAGCATTTCTGTTTCATCAGCATTCTTATTTCTGGTTCCTTCCGGGAAGATACATACGGAAATGCCGGATTTCACATAGTCTGCGGCCTGAAGGATCGTTTTCAGACCCTGCTTGATATCCTCTCTGTCGAGAAAGAGACAGTAGAGATTGCGCATCCAGTTGGAGAGCAGCGGATAATGCTCCATTTCCTTCTTGGCAACATAGCCGGTGCGGATCGGACAGCGGCTGTAGGTGAGCAGGATGTCGAAATAGCTCCGGTGGTTTGCTACATAGAGAACAGCCTGATCCTTTGGAACGTTTTCTTCGCCGATGACGGTGACTTTGGCGCCTGTGATCCACAGGATGAATTTGAATATGGCCTGTACCATGCGCAGAGAGCTGATATCCTTAGTCATGGGAGAAAATTTCCCGATGATCCATTCTACAAGGAGAACCGGAATGGTCAGCACCAGATAGGCGATCACCACGATACAGACAAGTATGAATCGAATCATGTCTTTTGTCCTTTCTGTTATAGATACTTGCGGAGAGTTCCGCAGTAAGATGGTATTTTTATATTATACGAAGAAAATCCGATAGTTGCAATAAATCTTTCCCTACTCACATAGAATAAATACTGAATAATGGTTACTGTTTACTGGTGATCTTTCGCAAAGCGTGTTACTGAGAACGGAGTGAACAGTAACGAATCATGCAGGTGGCTTATCTTATGAAAAAAGCAGTATTTCTGCGGATCGTGCTGACAGCTGCCGTGCTGGCACTGCTGCTTTCCGGGTGTCGATTTGTCCGGGTGGAGGAAGAAGAACGAAAACCGGTAGATTACATCGTTGTGGAACGCCGGGATATCCCGGAGGAGCTTTCCAGGCTTATGGAAGAAAAAAAGGAAAAGGAATTTCAGCTGAGTTATGAAACCGGAGAGGATCTTTACCTGGCCAAAGGGTACGGGCGGCAGATGAGTGGCGGATACAGCATCCAGGTAGAGGAGCTTGGAGAATCCTCGAATGGGATATTTTATGTTACAAAACTTCTTGGACCGGAGGATCTTAAGGAGGCAGGAGTTCCGTCCTATCCCTGCATTGTGATAAAAACCCGGAAACAGGAAAAGCCGGTAACGTTCCGGGAAAGCAGCAGTCCGGTGAAAAAAGAGTCGGAGAAAGGGGAATAGACTGTGGAATTAAAAAAAGAAAGCATGCAGATATTAAAGGAAAAAAGCAGGGCAAAAAGTCAGATCACTTTTGATGAGGATTTTAATGTACCGGATGCAAAACCGGATGCAGGAAGACTGATCCAGAATAAGGGCAGGATCATTATGGATGATGTCCGTCTTACTGACGGGAAAGGTATTCTTACGGGAAATCTGCAGGTAGATATCCTTTATGTGGGGGAAGAAAGAGGGATCGTCAGCAGTCTTACTGCAAAACTTCCATTTGAGGAAACCTTGAACCTGAAGAATATCATAAACGGGGATAAAATGTGTCTGAAGTGGGAAATTGAAGATCTTACGATCCGCCTGATCCATTCCAGAAAGCTTAATATCAAAGCTTTGGTAACTTTTTGTGCGACTGTAGATGAAACGGAACAGATCCGCCTGCCGGTGGCGCTGGATGCAGAAGAGGTATCCGTCAGAAAAAAAACAGTCCGTTTTCTGGGACTTACCGTACATAAAAAAGATACACTCCGGATCAAGGATGAGTATACCATTGCCTCCAATCGTCCGGATATCGCCAGTCTGATCTGGTATACTATGGATGTACGGGGGCTGGATCTGAAGCCGGAGGAAAATGTGGTAAAGGCAAGAGGAGAGCTGTCCGTTTTTGTGCTGTATGGAGCTGAAGATACAGAAGCCCCGGTGCAGTGGCTGGAATATTCGCTGCCTTTTTCCGGAGAAGTGGAATGTCCGGACTGCACGGAGGAACTGATCCCGCTGATTGAAGCTTCGGTGATGCATCAGAGTCTGGAGGCCAAACCGGATGTCGATGGGGAAGAACGGATCCTTGTTTCGGATGTTGTGCTGGAGCTGGATATGAAATTTTTCAGGGAAGAGGAATATGATCTTATTACCGATGTGTATACACCGATCCGTGAATGTGTTCCGGAAGGAAAGAATGAGGTACTGGAACGACTTCTGGTACGTAATTTTTCCAGATGCAGGATCAGTGACAGGATCCAGGTAAAGGAGACTCAGGGAAAAGTCCTCCAGCTGTGTCACAGTCAGGGAAAAGTGAAGATCGATAAGACCAGGATCGTAGAGAACGGTGTGCAGGCAGATGGCGTGGTCATGCTGAAGATCCTGTACATTATTGGAAATGATGATATGCCGTTTTATTCCATGGAGGCAATGATACCGTTTTCCCATATGGTGGAAGCAAGAGGGATCCGACAGGACAGCTGTTATCAGTTAAAAGCAAAGCTGGAGCAGCTTTCCGCAGCCATGGCAGATGGAAATGAGATCGAGATCCGGGCAACTGTAGGACTGGAGCTTCTGGCAGTTGCCAGAGAACCGGTATTTATCATTGAGAAAGTAGAGGAAAAACCACTGGATATGAAAAAACTCCAGGCTATGCCGGGAATCCTGGTTTATATGGTAAAACCGGGAGATGAATTGTGGGATATCGCAAGGAAATATCACACATCTATCCAGGAGATCCGGACGATCAATGCTCTCAAGGAAAATCAGGAACCCTCTCCGGGAACTCCGCTTCTTGTTGTGAAAAAAGTGGAAGGTCAGATCAAATAAAAAGTGGAATATTTTGCTGTTGAAAAGAATGTAAAAATCATATAAAATACATGTATAAATACTGTATACAAAGTACAAATGGAGGGGCTTATGCGTTTAAAAGCAATGGCAAAGATCAATCTCGGACTTGATGTTCTGGGAAAGAGAGAGGACGGTTATCATGAGGTACGCATGATCATGCAGACCATCCGTATGTATGATATCCTGGATATCAGAAAGACCAGACGGCCGGGGATCGTACTGACGACCAATCTTCCGTTTATTCCTACAGACCAGAGAAATCTTGTATATAAGGCAGCACAGATGCTGATGGAGGAGTTCGATGTTGAAGAGGGACTTTCCATCAAGCTTCGTAAATTTATCCCGGTGGCAGCAGGCATGGCAGGAGGCAGCTCCGATGCAGCGGCCGCATTTGTGGGTGTGAACCGGATGTTCCATTTAGGGCTTACTGAAGAACAGCTGATGGAACGTGCAGTAAAGGTCGGAGCAGATGTTCCGTATTGTATCATGCGGGGAACAGCTCTTGCGGAGGGAATCGGAGAGAAGCTGACCAGACTTCCGGAAGTTCCGAAATGTTATGTTCTGATAGGAAAACCGGGAATCAATGTTTCCACAAAAACAGCCTATGAGAATCTGGATCTGGAAGGGATCGGAAAACATCCGGACATCGATGGACTCATCGGAGCTATCAGAAATAATGATCTGTATGCCATGGCATCCAGAATGGAGAATGTATTTGAACCGGGGATCATCCGACAGTATCCTGTGATCGGCAATATCAAGAACCTTATGGAAGAAAAAGGTGCGCTGAAAGCCGTGATGAGCGGAAGCGGTCCTACTGTGTTTGGAATCTTTGATAATAGGGATAAGATGGCCGCGGCAGCCAGAAGCCTCAGAAAGAGCGGGCTTGCAAAGACTGTATTTGCCACGGATATTTACAATAGAGATGGAGGAGTTACAAATGACAAGTGATTTTTCTGTGGATATGAATGAATATCTGCCGCTTCGGGATGTTGTTTTTAACACCTTGCGGCAGGCAATCCTGAAGGGAGAACTGAAGCCGGGCGAAAGACTTCTGGAGATCGCCCTTGCAGAGCGTCTTGGCGTGAGCAGAACACCGGTGCGTGAGGCTATGCGCAAGCTGGAGCAGGAAGGTCTTGTAGTGATGATCCCACGCAGAGGTGCACAGGTAGCCAGCATCACAGAAAAGGATCTGAACGATGTTCTGGAGGTGCGTATCGCCCTCGAAAATGTTGCCATAGAAAAAGCGTGCAAGCTGATCACAGAGGATGAGCTGGGAAGGCTCTGGGTGGCAGCCAAGGAATTTGAAAAAACAAAAGCAGAGGGAAATCTGGTCCGTCTGGCGGAAACCGATGTGGCTTTCCACGAGATCATATATCAGGCTTCTGATAATAAGCGTCTGAATCAGGTCCTGAATAATCTCCGTGAGCAGATGTATCGCTATCGTGTAGAGTATCTGAAGGAGGAGCAGACAAGAAATCTTCTGGTCAGTGAGCATGAAGAACTGGTAAAAGCCATCCGTGAAGGAGATGTGCAAAAGGCGCAGGATATTTCTTTCCATCATCTGGAGAATCAACGAAAAGCGATCATCCGTACTATCCGCGCGGAGAATGAGGCCAAAGAGGCCGAGAAAAAAGAATAAGAACCGGATATGCGGGAATATTAAGAGAGATGTCATTGGGGCATCTCTTTTTTTAACCGAATGCGGATGCTTTTATCCGTCTGACTGCATAAAGGATGGTGACTTTATGGAAACAAGGAAGATATCGATATCTCTTCATGAAAATGAATCGTATATCCGGAAACGGTGTGAAAACTGCGATGATATCCTGATCAGGCCCATGCGCCTTGGTGAGGGACATAAGGCGGACTGTCTGATGGTCTATATTGAGGTTGCGGTTTCAAACATGATGCTGGATGATTCTGCTATCGGAAAAATGATCAATCATTTCTGGGAGATCCCGGAGGAAAAGATCCGGGAATTTATCCGCCGAAACAGTCTTGGAATTGCAGATGTGAAGGAGCTGTCTTCCATGGAGGAGGTATTTGGTGCCATTCTTTCGGGAAATGCAGTTTTCTTTCTGGATGGATACGACAAAGCAATGAAAATTTCCAGTAAAGGATATCCGGGGCTGGCTGTATCAGAGGTGAAAACGGAAAAGGTTCTCAGAGGCTCCAAGGAGGGCTTCTGTGACAGTGTAAAAACCAATGCGGCCCTTGTGAGAAAGCGGATCCGGGATACCAGGCTGAAGGTGGAGCAGAGCAGCATCGGTGTACGCTCCAATACGGTGGTACAGCTTCTTTATGTGGAGGATCTGGTCCATGAGGAGCTTCTGACTGCTGTGAAAGAGCGCCTGGAATCTTTTGCAGTGGACGGGATCCTGGACAGTGGGATGCTGGAACAGCTGACAGAAGAAGCATGGTATTCTCCCTTTCCTCAGTTTCAGACAACGGAGAGGCCAGACCGGGCTGCCCAGGAGCTGCTGAATGGAAAAGCAGTTCTGCTCTGTGACAATTCGCCGGTGGCACTGGTGGTTCCCGGAGCATTCAACAGTTTTATGGAAAGCAGTGAAGACTGGTACAACCGTTTTGAGATGGCATCCTTCCTGCGGGGGCTCCGGTATCTGGCCATGGCTGTGGCAACGCTGCTCCCCGGACTTTATCTGGCTGTGATCCGGTTTCATACACAGATCCTTCCGGCGAATCTGATCCTTTCCTTTGCACAGGCAAGAGAGGGCGTTCCATTTTCCAGTGTAGTGGAGCTGGTGTTCCTGGAACTGTCTTTTGAGTTGATACGGGAGGCTGGTGTGCGGATCCCGGGAGCTCTTGGAAATGCCATTGGGATCGTAGGAGGACTGATCATCGGACAGGCTGCGGTGGAGGCCAATCTTGTCAGCCCGGTGGTAGTGATCATCGTGGCACTGACAGCACTGGGATCACTGGCTATACCTAATGAGGAATTTGCTTCTGCATTCCGGCTTCTGAAGTACGCTTTTCTGTTTCTGGGAGGATTTCTAGGTATATTCGGAATCGTGTTGGGACTGTATCTCACCATGGCGCATCTGGCAGGACTTTTAAGCTTCGGTGTCCCATATCTGGTACCTTTTGTAGAGAAGAACAGTGAGGCGGAAACCGGTGGAAGGATTTTGCGACAGCCCTTCCGGAAGCGGGAATTCCGGCCGCTGTATGCCAGAAATGCCCAGAAACGCAGGCTTCGGACAAGGCCATGGAGCCGGAAAGGATAAAGGTTATGAGATTTGCGGAGAATAACAGGATTTCCCACAGACAGCTTTTTCGGCAGATCATACTGGTGTTTCCGGCGCCGTTTCTGCTGTGCCTGTTTAAGAATGGAGCGATGTTGGGCATCAGTGCCATGGCAGGGACAGCTGCTGCGGCCGTAGTGCTCTCTTTTTATGTAATCTGGCTGATACGTCTGACACCTGCATATGGAGAGCTTTCCAAAAGGACAGAAAGTTTTACTGTACGATTTATTGGCCTGTTTTTTTTGACATATGTGATCGCAAGTTCGGCATTTCTTTCGGGCCTTCTGGGGGAGGTGATCCCGGAAAGTCTGATCAGCGGGATTTCCGGAAAATGGCTGTCTCTTCTTGCAGTTGCAGCCTGTAGTCTGGGAACGCATCGCGGAATGCAGAGAAGAGGGCGGATCGCTGAGGTGTCCGGAAGGATTTTTCTGGCAGGGATCCTTCTTCTGATGCTTTTATGTGCAGGGCAGGGAAAAACAGAGTACTTTATGGAAGTGATGAAAGATCCGGAAACAGGATTTACAGGAGAGCGATGGTTCCGTGACCTGTATACACTTTTGTGTGCTTTTTCAGGAGCAGGACTTCTTCCCTTCGGGCTGGAGTATGCAAAAAAACAGGGAAGTGCCAGAAAACCTGTGATCCTGGCTTTTCTTACAGTCTGCGGGATCATTTTTGGAATGCAGCTCCTTCTTCCGGCAGTCTTTGGAGGTGCACGCCTTAAAAACGAGATCTGTCCGGTACTGCCTCTTCTGGAGGGTGCAGATCTTCCGGGAAACGTACTGGCGAGATTTGATGTGATATGGATGGGGTTTCTGGTATTCGGACTTTTGTTTTCTCTGGGAAGTTTGTTTCATTACGGAAATCAGATCGCAGAAAAAACCGGATTCGGGACCGGTCGGTACTGGATCCCGGCAGCAGGCTGGCTGCTTTCCCTGTATGAGAGAAACGGGATGGGAATCCGAGAGTATTATGGCTGGTATCTGGGGTACATCTATGTGCCGTTTCTGCTTGTGCTACAGCTTTTTCTCAGTACGGAAAACCGGGGAAGACGGAAGAAAAAAGTAACTGTGGCAGGACTTGTCCTGGTCATCACTTTGACGGGATCAGGCTGTGCGGCAGTAGAACCGGAAAAAAGAGCTTATCCGCTGGCACTGGGGGCCGGTGTTTCAGAGAATGGTTTTGTGCTGAAATATGCAATGCCGGATATGAGTACAGCTACCGGACAGGAAAAACCGGACGAAGATCCGATTTCTGTGCTGACTCTTTCCGGCCGGGACTTTCAGGAGATCGAGGCAGTCTACAACCGGTCTCAGGAAAAATTTCTGGATCTGGGTCATCTTGAAGTGCTGATCCTGGATGAACAGATCCTGGAAGCGGGATCCCGGGAAGCACTGATCGGATATCTGAAGCAGGAAGAGCATATCGGAGAGGATGTCTACGTGTTCCGGACGGATATGCTGGGAGATGTTTTTCACTGGAAGGGAGCCCGGGAAAGCTCCATAGGGGAATACCTTCAGGGAATTCAGGAGAACCGCACATCCGGGCAGCAGAAGAAGGGTGTGACTCTGCGGGAGGTATATCATCAGTTCTGTCAGGATGGAACGCTGCCCTGGATTCCGGAGATATGGGTAGAAGGTGAGCTTCTGGAAGTGGATTACGGCAGTAATGAATAGATGGGAGCCGGACTGTTAATAATACAGATGATGATCAGTACGATAAATCGTACAGTATATCTCTGGATAAGATCATCAGAAGATTTTTGACAGGAGGGCTTGCTCATGGAGCATATAAAAATGAAGAAGCATGTATTAAAAAAAGCAGGAGGGTTCCTTTTGCTCACGGCAGTGATCCTTGCAGGGAGTACCTGGGAGAGAAGAACTGCCGGTGATCGGCAGCCACAGTTTTATGCCTGGTGGGGAACGATCTACCCGGAATTCTGTTTTGAAAAAGCAGAGGATAACGGGGAAAATAAGCCGGTGAAGATATCCTTCTGGCTTGCGCAAGCCCTGGATTGGTGATACAATATTTCAACGGACCAATCACGTTCGATTAATTATTTCAGGAGATAAGATCAATGAATATAGACAGAAACGCACCGGTGGGTGTGTTTGATTCCGGTATCGGAGGACTGACAGTAGCCCGGGAGATCATGCGCAATCTCCCATCGGAAAAAATCGTATATTTCGGAGACACAGCCAGAGTTCCCTATGGAAGCAAATCCAGAGAAACGGTGATCCGTTATTCCCGCCAGATCATTCATTTTCTGCAGGAACAGAAGGTGAAGGCCATTGTGGTGGCCTGTAATACAGCCAGTGCATTTGCTCTGGATGCGGTGAAGGATGAACTGGATATCCCGATCCTTGGAGTGATCGAGGCCGGTGCCAAAGTTGCTGCCCAGGAAACCAGAAATAAACGGGTGGGCATTATCGGAACGGTGGGCACGGTAGGAAGCGGTATCCATGCCTCTTATCTGAAGGAACTGGATCCGGAGATCACCGTGATCGGAAAAGCGTGCCCGCTGTTTGTTCCGCTGGTAGAAGAGGGCTGGTATCATGATCCGGTCACCGAGGAGGTTGCGAGAAGATATCTGAAGGAGCTGCAGGAGCAGGAGATCGATACACTGATCCTCGGATGTACGCACTATCCTCTTTTAAGATCTACCATCCGCAAGATCATGGGTGAGGAGGTCTGCCTTGTGAATCCTGCATATGAGACGGCGCTGGAGCTTAAAAAGCTGCTCTCCAGACTGGATCTTGCCAGCAATGAGGTAGCACAGGAGGAATTCCCGTATCGCTTTTATGTAAGTGATCTTGCAGAGAAGTTTAAGGATTTTGCCAATTCCATCCTGCCGTATAACGTAGAAAAAACACAGAAGATCGATATCGAAAAATATTAAACAGATCTGTACATAAATGATAGGAGAAAAGAATGCAGAAAGAAGTTTTGATCCATGTAAGAGGGCTTCAGATGATGGATGCACAGGGGGATCAGGAACCTATAGAGATCATTGTTCCGGGACAGTATTATTTCCGCAATGGTTCTCATTACCTCAGATATGAGGAACTGCTGGATGAAACAGCAGAGCCCACCATCAATTACATAAAAGTATCCGGAAAGGGTCTGGAAGTCAGCAAGAAGGGTCTGGTCAATGTACACATGGTATTTGAACAGGGCAAAAAAAACATGACCTATTATACTACCCCTTACGGAACACTTCAGATGGGGATCTCAGCTACGAATCTGGAGCTGACGGAAAGCGAAGAGAACCTTCAGATCAAAGCAGATTATGCGCTGGATATGAATGAAGAACATGTGGCAGACTGCTATTTGGCAATCCAGGTACAGCCAAGAGACTGCAAGGATTTTGTTTTATAGATCCTGCAGAAAATAAAAGATATATAATTACACTACATAAGAAAAGCCGCCGTGCATCAGGGGAATTCCTGAAAGCATGGCGGCTGTTTTGGATTCTGATCATTTACGGAATCTTGCGAGGAAGCCTTTTTTCTTCTTCTGTGGTGCTTCGAGAGAACCACGGATTCCTTTTACGCCAACGATGTAAAGACCGCTGACTTCAGCTTTGATCTCTTTTTTGACCGGGATCAGATCAAAAACTTTTTCATCTGCAATAAGGATGTTGATCTTCGGACCGACTTTGGCTTTTACGATCGGAAGCTTGGACCGGCGCATAAGCTTAGGTGTTTGGTCGATGACCATCTGTGGAAGTCCGGAATCTTTCAGCGGCATCCGTTTTTTATCGATGACCAGCATGGAAACTGTCTGCTTGTTAGCCTGGATCTGAGCCTGCTGTTCGTCCTGTTTTTTCTGAGCTTTTTTTCCGAAGAAATAGAGTGCGATCACTGCTGCGATCAGAATAACGAGGATGACCAGAAGAACGATGGTAACTGTACTCATTTGAGAATCCCCCTGTATATATATTTGTTTCGCAATCGGTTACATTACGCAAACAACATTTTAGCATTGTTTCGTCAAAAAGGCAATTAAAAAAGTGAAAAAGACAGGTGGAACGGTGGAAATTTCAGCAGTTACCAGTTATAATGATTACGATGCAGTTCATCTGTGTATGCTGCAGAGAATACAGGACATAACTATCTTTGAGCTAACATATGTAATGGATAAACCAGAGATGGAGGAAATATTATATGAAAGAGAAAAAGCCCGGGGGAACCCGACCGGAAATGGGGACTCCTGAGTACGAAGAATGGCGGAAAGAGGTATTGAAACGCCGCAGAAAGCGCCAGCTGAAGGAACGCAGAAAACGTCTGGCCATCATAACAGCGGCAATGATCGTCGCAGTCGGGGCATCCGTAGGAGTCGGTGCACTGAAGGGCAGAAGTGAGAAGGCTTCAAAAGAGAAGATGGTTTCTTCTGACAAACAGAAAGAACAGACTGTTTCCGGAGAAAAAGCTTTAGAAGCAGGTACTAAAAATATAGAGACCGCTTCCAAAGATACTCTCGCAGAGGCAGAGCTTCTGGCCAGTCAGTATAACTATGACAAAGCTATCGATCTTCTGAAAAAGGCTCCGTCCTATGATTCTGATAAGAAGATGCAAGCAGCTGCAAAAAAATACGAAGACATAAAAGCAACCTGTACGGCATGGCCCCTTGAAAAGGTGACACATGTCTTTTATCATATTCTGATCAAGGATCCATCCAAAGCGTTTGACGGAGACTACAAAGAAGCAGATTATAATCAGGTCATGACAACCATTGATGAGTTTAACAAGATCACGCAGACCATGTATGACAAGGGCTATGTGATGGTAAGCATCAAGGACATGGCAAAGGCAGACGACAACGGGAATATCACAGAGGGAGAGATCCTTCTTCCGCCTGGGAAAACGCCGTTTGTCCTCTCACAGGATGATGTATGCTATTATCATTACATGGACGGTGACGGCTATGCCACGAAGCTGATCGTGGATGATAAAGGAAAGATCCGCAATGAATATGTGGAAGATGACGGAAGTGTCTCCGTGGGAGATTACGACATGGTTCCGCTGATCGACCGTTTTGTGGAAAAGCATCCGGATTTCTCATATCGCGGTGCAAAAGGAATCCTGGCACTTACCGGATACAACGGGATCCTGGGATACCGGACCGACGAAAGCTATGAGACCCGTCCGGCAGATCTGGATGAAAATAAAGTACAGTGGCTGGATGCACATCCGGATTTCAGCCTGGAAAAAGAACGGGCAGCCGCAAAAAAGGTTGCCGATGCCATGAAGGCAGAAGGCTGGGAATTTGCGAGCCATACCTGGGGACATCAGAATGTGGGACAGGTCACACTGGAGAAGCTTCAGGCAGATACCGAACGTTTCAAGAAAAATGTAGATCCGCTGATCGGGGGAACGGATGTTATCATTTTTGCTTTTGGAACCGACATTACCAATGACCAGGAGTATTCCGGGGATAAATTCGAATATCTGAAGGGGCAGGGATATAATTATTACTGCAACGTGGATTCCAGCCAGTATTATGTACAGATCCGGGATCGGTACTTCCGTCAGGGAAGACGGAATCTGGATGGATACCGTATGTATTATAACCCGGAACTGTTATCCGATCTTTTTGACGTAAAAGATGTTTTTGATCCGGCAAGACCGACACCGGTACCGCCGATGTAACGGTCATATCCGGAGATACGAGGGGACTTTTAGAAAGGGGCATATATATTATTATGAAGAAAAAAATTGCAGGTGTACTGACAACAGTGCTTGCGGCGTCACTTCTTGTGGGCGGAAACCATCCGGTCACTGTTCAGGTGGACAATATGATCTCTGGGACACAGGATGACGAGGATACACAGTCTGATGAAGCGGAAGCAGAAGCTGCAGAAGCCGAAGAAGAACAGTCCGAAGAAGCCAAAGTAGCAGCGGACCCGGAGGACCAGCCGGCAGCTACCGAGACACCGAAGGAAGAAAAAAAGGCAGAAAAAGAAACACAGAAAAGGGAAGCTGCCGAGAACGGCTCCGACAGTACTTCCTCAGACGAAAAAACACTTCTCAAAAAAGCCAAAAAACTGGCACAGCAGTATGATTACACCGGCGCGATCTCCGTGTTGAAAAACAACTGGAAATTTGCCACCAGTGACAAGATGCAGGAAGCAGCAGCAGCCTACATGAAAAAAAGAGATGCCTGTGTGGAATATCCACTTGAGAATATCACCCATGTATTTTTTCATTCCCTGATCGTGAATACCTCACTGGCCTTTGACGGAGATTCCGATGAGGCCGGATATAATCAGATGATGACCACAGTCAGCGAGTTCAAAAAAATGCTCCAGATCATGTATGATAAGGGTTACGTACTGGTGAGTCCTCATGATATGGCTGTGATCAATGATGACGGAACCATGAGCAGGGGAAAGATCATGCTGCCGGAAGGCAAGATTCCTTTTGTTCTTTCAGAGGATGACGTCAGCTACTATCATTATATGGACGGAGACGGATTTGCCACAAAGCTGGTGATCGACGACAACGGAGATATCAAATGCGAGTATAAGAAGGCAGACGGTACAGTTGTGACCGGAGATTACGATGTGGTGCCGATCCTGGATTCCTTTATCAAAGAACATCCGGATTTTTCCTATCATGGAAGAAAGGGTATCCTGGCAATGACCGGTTATAATGGTGTTCTGGGCTACCGTACAGATGGGGCATATAAGACCAAGAAGAATCTTCAGGATGACCAGAAGGCTTTTCTCAAGGCCAATCCGGATTTTGACTATGATAAAGAAGTAAAAGCAGCCAAAAAAGTGGCGAAGGCCATGAAAAAGGACGGGTGGGAATTTGCAAGCCATACCTGGGGTCACAGAAACGCTACAAGCTCCACAGCAGCGGAGTTGAAGACCGATAATAAAAAATGGGAAAAATATGTGGCACCCATCCTCGGAAAAACCGATATGATCATTTTTGCCTTTGGTGCGGATATCGGCGACTGGGAAGGATACACCTCGGATAATGAGAAGTATGAGTATTACAAAAGCCGTGGCTACCGCTATTTCTGCAATGTAGATTCCAGTCAGTATTTTGTGCAGATCACAAGTGAATATTTCCGTCAGGGAAGACGGAATCTGGATGGATACAGAATGTATTACAATCCGGATATGCTCAGTGACCTGTTTGATGTATCGGAGGTGTGGGATTCTTCCAGACCGACACCGGTACCGGAAATGTAAGACAGCAAACACACTTTACAAATCTGTATAAAAAAAGATTATAATCGAACCGACAGTACTTGATGAAGGGAGTAGGTTATGAAGAAAAAAGCATATCTCATGGTTCTTGCACTGTGTGCGGCACTGGCGATCACTGCATGTGGCACATCAACAGACCAGAAAGATGACAAAAAACCTGCAGCAGAAGCGCAGGATACAACAGATAAAGAAGATTCCGGATCTGCAGATTCCAAAGAGTCAGAAGAAACGGATTCCAATAAAGACAGCGAAGAGGCAGCCTCCGGAGATACAAGGCTTGTTTCCGTGGATGATGTGAGCAAATATGTGACCATCGGAGAATATAAGGGACTGACTCTTGATAACACAGTAGAAGCCGTAACCGATGATATGGTTGACGGAAGGATCAAGGAAGAACTTCAGAACAAGGCTGAGGAAGTAACGGAAGGCAGTGTTCAGAACGGAGATGTGGTTATCATTAATTATGTGGGAACCAAGGACGGAGTGGCTTTTGACGGCGGTACTGCAAATAATTATGAGCTGACCATAGGCTCCGGAACGTTTATCGACGGATTTGAGGACGGGATCATCGGAATGAAAAAAGGTGAGACCAAGGATCTCGATCTGACTTTCCCGAAGGAATACTCTTCGGAAGAGCTGGCCGGACAGGAAGTGGTATTTAAGGTCACTCTGCAGAGCTTTAAGCGTGCACCTGAGCTTACCGATACCTGGGTAGCCAAGAATACAGACTGCAAGAGTGTGGATGATTACAAGAAGGAAATCCGTACCACACTGGAGGATGAAGCGAAGACAAGTGCACAGAACACATTGCGTGAAACTGCATGGAACACAGTGCTCTCAGCATCTGAAGTGAAGGAATATCCACAGGAGGATCTGGATACAGCCAAGACAGAGTTTCGCAGTCTGTATGAGAATTATGCAAAACAGGGTGATATGACGCTGGAGGATTTTGTAAAAGCTCAGGGAATCTCCATGGATGATTTTGAGGAGCAGAGCGGTCAGTATGCGGAGTTTAAAGTAAAGCAGAACCTGATCGTACAGGGGATCATGGATGCGGAGAATATGACACTTGAAGATAAAAAATCTCTCAGTATCCAGGATGAACTGATCAAAGCATACAGTGTGAAGGATCTGGCTGCGCTGGTAGATAAATACGGACAGGCAGCCGTGGATGAATCCATCGGACTTCTCAGAGTGGAAGATTTTATCCTGGACAATGCAACGGTTGAGGAGAAGGTTTCTGCCGGTGATACCCAGGGAGTAAACGGAGATGATCCTTCCTCGGACGGAAGCAGTGCGGAAGGTACCGTGGATGAAGAGCTGGAAGCGGCAGAGGCTACAGATATGGTGCCGGAAGACGGCGAGGCGGATCAGGATGCAGACAGCAGCACATCGGATGCAGCGGGGCAGGAGTGATCTGACAGTATCAGCAGCTAAAAAAGTGTGGTGCCCGGAATGTGTTCCGGGTACCATTTTTTTTACATGTGCATCGCGAAGTGTGTTACTGAGAACGGAGTGAACAGTAACAAATTAAGAGATTCTTTCGGGAATTTCCATTGTATTTAAGCGTTAAATGCGGTATGATTAAAGACAGACATTAAATATCAAAGAAAGATATGAGTATATAAACGGGGATGTAAAAAATGGACAAAAGAGTTTTGCGTGAGAGGATGCGCAGAAAACAGCAGCAGTTAAGACGGCGGCGGATGATGAAGCGGATAACCTGTGTAGTTGCGGCGATTCTTCTGCTGGTTTTTGTTGTTCGAGGGGTAATTCTTCCCATCGTCAACCATGCAGGCGGCGGAAGCAATAAGGATGCGGAGACAGTAAATGTCCAGGCAAATACCGCCGGAGCTTCCACAGGCAGCAGTACGAAGGACGGTACGGCATCGACGGATACGGCTGCTTCGGATACAGACAGCGTGGATTCCGGTACGGATGCAACGGTGATGCCGGTAAAGGGCAGTGCAGCAGGCGAAAGGCTTTCTGTTATGACTCCGGGATGGCATGAGGATTCTACAGGAAAGTGGTATCAGAATCCAGATGGTACATATTATGTAAATGGTTTTGCGGATATTGACGGAACAACATACAGCTTTGATAAAAAGGGATACATGCAGACCGGATGGGTGGAGAAAGGTGTGAAGGACTATTATTTTAATGAGGATGGCTCTTATGATCCTTCCAAGAAGCGCCCGATGATCGCTCTGACCTTTGATGATGGTCCTGGAGAGTATACAGAGACACTTCTTGATACTGTTGAGAAATACAATATCCATGTTACGTTCTTTATGCTGGGACAGAATGTGGAGGGCCGTGAATCTACCATACAGCGAATGGTAAAGCTTGGCTGCGAGATCGGTAACCATACCTGGGATCATCCGGAACAGACGCTGCCGAATATGGATCTGGATTCTGTTATGCAGGAGTTCCAGAAGACGGATGATGCACTGGTAAAAGCCTGTGGGCAGGCATCAACGGTATGTCGTGCACCGTATGGCGCGATCACAGATGAGCAGATGAGTGCAGTTGGCAAGCCTTTCTTCATGTGGTCTACGGATTCTCTGGACTGGAAGCTGATGGATGCGGATGCAGATTATAACCAGATCATGAATGATTCCTCACTGGGAGACGGTTCTATCATCCTGATGCATGATATTCATGAACCATCTGTGAAGTGTGCCACAGAGAAGCTGATCCCGGCACTGATCGACCAGGGATATAAGCTTGTAACAGTCAGCGAGCTTGCAGAAGCGAAGGATGTTACGTTACAGAGTGCTTCCTATTCTGACTTCTGGGACAGCTCTCTTCAGGCTGGTCGTGTTGCAGGATATGCAGGAAATTCCAGCGATTCAGAGGATTCCTCTGAGGATGGCTCCGATGGAAGCGATTCTTCTGACGGATCGGATGTCAGTGACGGATCTTCCGATGAAGGGGACTATTCCGATGGTTCTGACGAAAGTGATTATTCGGATGGATCTTCCGATGATGGAAGCTATGATGATGGTTCCTACGACGAATCTTATGACGATGGAAGCGAAGAATATTAAAAAATGACAGGAGAGACCTGAATGACAAAATGTGCGTCATTCAGGTCTCTTTTTTGACTTTATCTGACACTGTCGGATAATAGACACATATTAGCCGGAGAGGGTTTTTCCTTGACTGAAAATATGGGGATTGGTATAATTATAGAATAAAAAATTCCACTTAAAATTGGGGAATGGACGGTGGCAGAACTATAAAGGGAGGTACCTGAAAATGGGAAAAAAATTACAATTTACGGAGCTTGACCAGTATCTGTTCGGTCAGGGCACGAATTATGATATTTACAGGAAGCTGGGAGCACATCCGGACACGCAGAACCGGAAAAAAGGGGTTTATTTTGCAGTGTGGGCACCTAATGCACAGGCGGTTTCTGTTATAGGTGAATTCAACGAATGGGATACGGAGAAGAATCCCATGAAAAAAGTTGGACCCATTGGCGTTTATGAGACATTTGTACCGGGAGCGAAGATCGGACAGCTGTATAAATTTTACATTACAGGTGCACATGGTGAGGAGCTTTACAAGGCAGATCCATATGCCAATGCCGCTGAAATGCGTCCCGGAACAGCTTCTCGTATTACAGATATCACCAACTATAAATGGAAAGATGATACCTGGATGAAAAATCGCGAGAACTTTGATCCGGACACAGGTGCCATGTCTATCTATGAGGTGCATCCGGGTTCCTGGATGAAGCATCCGCAGACAGCAGAGGATGAGGATGGTTTCTATTCCTACAGAGAACTGGCGCCGAAGCTTGCACAGTATGTCAAAAAAATGGGATACACCCATGTGGAGCTTATGGGTATCGCAGAGCATCCTTTTGACGGTTCCTGGGGCTATCAGGTAACCGGCTATTACGCACCGACTTCCCGCTACGGAACACCGCAGGATTTCAAATATCTGGTGGATTATCTTCACCGTCAGAAGATCGGTATCATTCTTGACTGGGTACCGGCACATTTTCCGAAGGATGCACACGGACTGGTTAACTTTGACGGAACTGCTGTATATGAGCATGCAGATCCGAGACAGGGTGAGCATCCGGATTGGGGAACCAAGATCTACAATTACGGACGTCCGGAGGTGAAGAATTTCCTGATCGCAAACGCTCTTTACTGGGTAGAGGAATGCCACGTTGATGGTCTTCGTGTAGATGCGGTTGCATCCATGCTCTACCTGGATTACGGTAAGAAAGACGGTGAGTGGATCGCCAATAAATACGGCGGAAACAAGAATCTGGAGGCTATTGAATTTTTTAAGCATCTGAATACCGTTGTTCTCGGAAGAAATCATGGAACTGTCATGATCGCAGAGGAATCTACCGCATGGCCGATGGTAACAGGTAAGGCAGAAGACGACGGGCTTGGATTCTCTCTGAAGTGGAATATGGGCTGGATGAACGACTTCCTGGAATACATGAAGCTGGATCCATATTTCCGTAAATTTAATCATAATAAGATGACATTTTCTATGACTTATGCATACAGTGAGAAATATGTTCTGGTTCTGTCTCATGATGAGGTAGTACATCTGAAGTGTTCTATGCTGGAGAAGATGCCAGGAGAGCTGGATGATAAATTCAAGAACCTGAAGGCCGGATATACTTTTATGTTCGGGCATCCGGGTAAGAAGCTTCTGTTTATGGGACAGGATTTCGGACAGCTGCGTGAGTGGAGTGAGGCCAGAGAGCTTGACTGGTATCTTCTTGGCGAAGAAAATCATCAGAAGCTGCAGCAGTATGTCAGTGATCTTCTGCATATCTACCGCAAATATCCGGCACTTTACGGTGCAGATAATGATCCATCTGCATTTGAGTGGATCAATGCCAACGATGGCGACAGAAGTATCTTCAGCTTTGTGAGAAAATCTCCTACAAGACGTAATAATATCCTGATAGTATGCAACTTTACACCGGTAGCACGTCCGGATTACCGTGTAGGCGTTCCGAAGAAAAAACAGTACAAGCTGATCATGGATGAGCAGGGGCTTCTTCCGAAGGGCAAGGTATTTAAAGCCGAAAAGAAAAATTGTGACAACCGGGAATTTTCTTTTGCATATCCGTTGGAAGCTTATGGAGTTGGTATATTTACATACTGATATTCTGTATAGCGAAATCTTTGAAAGAAAATATAAAAGATAAAATAAAAATACCGGAGATCTGTGTACCTTTGAAGTGTTGGCTTCAGAGGTGCCGGATCTCCGGTATTTTATGGATCTGGGTATAAACTGGTTACGAAAAGTTATTGCTATTCTTCGCTATCATCGTAGGAACCATCATCGTAGGAACCATCATCGTAGGAACCATCATCGTAGGAACCATCATCGTAGGAACCATCATCGTAGGAACCATCATCGTAGGAACCGTCGTCGTAGGAACCGTCGTCGTAGGAACCGTCATCGTAGGAACCGTCGTCAGAGTAACTGTCGTCGTAGGAACCGTCATCCGAGGAGTCGTCTGTGCTGCCTGAGTTATTATCAGCAGAGTTAAAGTCTTCGGAAGTGATGTCAATGCCTTTATCTGCGTAATATTTTTCTGCTGTGATGGAGTCGGTATCTTCTACGACATTTCCGGATGCATCGATCATGTTCAGGTCTGTGTCAATGGTCACATCCAGGAGGTTGGTTCCTGTGGATGGAGTGACATTCATGGACATGATCTCGTTGAACTTCTTTTTCAGGTTGCCAAGAGTGAATACACCGGAGCCAATGTATGACTGTACACCGTTCTGAGATGCAAGTTCTTCTGTGTAATCGGAAAGCATATATGGTCCGAATTCACCGGCATCGCTGTTGTAATGCATGACCAGAGGTTCCACTGTAGGGGTCAGGATCTCAATTGAGGTCTTGCCGTCCTGTACGGTTTTCTGAATGGTGAATTTTGCCATTCCGCCGAGAAGTTCTTCCAGCTTCTGCTGGGTGGATACGAAATTTCCCAGAGAGTAGAAGACTACAGTTTCATTGCCTTTGTCATCAGTAAGGCGGCCATATGGCTGGAGTACATGTGGATGTCCGCCGATGATGACATTTACGCCCTGCTCCATAAGGTAGGCTGCCCACTGTTTTTCGTATTCGTTTGGCATGGTTTCGTCTTCGGTACCCCAGTGTGCTACAAAGATGATGCAGTCGGCCTGCTGTTTTGCTTTCTGGATCATGGCTGTGATCTTGTCTTTGCGGATCATGTCGATCATGTAGTCTTTTCCTTCAATGCCGCCTACGTTTGTGCCGTAGGTGTAATCCAGAAATGCGATCTTGATACCGTTTACTTCACGGATCTTGACGGTGTCGGCATCTTCCTGGGAGTCATGGATCCCCAGAAGTGTGACATCCGGATATTTGGTTTTCCAGAAGTTCAGTGTGTCTGTGAGGAAGCCTTCGCCGAAGTCATCGATGTGGTTGTTGGCGGATTCTACTACGTTGAATCCTGCTTTTATAATGGCGTCTCCTACTTCTGTGGGTGTTGCAAAGGATGGGTAGGAGCTTACGCTGTCATGGTCGGTTGTGAAGACGGTTTCCTGATCGATCATTTTGATGTCTGCGTCCTTGATGGCGTTCTGGATGTGGGTGTAGATCTTGTCGTAGTTCCAGTTGCCGTCAGAGGATGCGCCTGCGTCGATGAGACTCTGGTGATAGAGGTTGTCGCCTACTGCGATGACTGATGCAGTGGTAGTTTCGGCAGTGGTGTCGGCTGCTTCCTGATCGGCCTTGGCTTTGACTGCCGCGGCTTTTTTCTGGGCGTCTATGGCTGGTTTGCGGATGAGGCGGTAGTCCAGCTGATTGAAGAAGAGGACCAGGATCGCAAGGACGATGACGGATGCCATAAGACTTACGCGGGCATTGCTGCGTTCGCGGAAGTTCAGGGGGATGTTGTCCTTGGGGTTGCGCCGGGGTTCTCTGAGGGGATCCGGGGTGGAGCTTTTTTTGAAGACTCCTTTGAGGGAGTCGGGGATTTTGATGTTGGGTGGAAATTTCATTTATGTTTTACCTTGTCTTTCTTTGGATTTTGAATGCGATTGATTGGTGATTGTTCGCTTTGTTATTTTTGATTTTTGTTGTGTGGTTGTATTATAGCAGATTTTTATTTTGGTGGGAAGAGGGTGGTGGGGGTGAACGTACGCCCGAGCCGGGGATGCTGTCTGGTCTGCGGCTTCGTCGGGGGCTGGCTTCTAGGCTGCCGGGAATCTGCTAAAACCGTTTTCCAAAAGTCCGAACTCGCGTCTTGCAGCCGCTCAGACAGCGGACTTTTGAAAAACAACGCAGATTTCCGCCAGCCAAGAATCAGCTCCCCTCCTGCAGAGGCAGACCAGACAGCATCCCCGGCTCGGGCTGTGAGGTTCAAGGCGGTAGGGCTAGGGTGGCTGGGCGGGAGTTGGATGAGCCGTCAGCGCTGCGCTGGACGGCGTGGAGGAAAGGCTGAGTTTCTTTGTGGTTTGATGGGAAGGGGGTGGGCCGAGGCGCTTCGCTGTCGGCTGGGAGTGTGTCGAATTGTGGTGGAATTTTTGGATGGGTTTTGCGTGATTTTTTTTCTGGTGTATGGTATGGTTGGTATATCTTATAAGATCTTTTGTCTGTATGGACATTCTTGGAGCTTCGGGTTCTGAAGCGTTTTCCATTTTTTGTTACTGTGAAGGTTCTGAAAATCCGTTTTATGGGGTTTTTATGTTTTCTTTGTGTGGTATAATTTATATATCAGTAGGAGTGTTAATGAATAACAATACTATATTTGACGATGTTTTCCGGACAATGGTGGAGAAGATGACTTACCTGCTCGTTCCGCTTATCAACGAGGTGTTTCATACCTCATATCCGAAGGATGTGAAGATCGTGCATCTTCGGAATGAGCATCAGCTGGAGGACGGGGAACTGATCACGGATGCCCAGCTTTTGATCGGGGATAAGGTGTATCATATTGAGTGTCAGAGTACGGATGATACTACGATGGCGATCCGAATGTTTGAGTATGATTTTGCGATTGCTTTGGAGAGTAGGACGGAAGTTTTATGTGGAGTTTCCGAGATCATGTGTAATTTATTTAAGATCTACGAAGAATACGCCGGATGTTGAGGAAGTGGAGCTGCTGCTTCCGGATGGGCAGGTGTGTGTATATCGTGTTCCGACGGTGAAGGTGGAGCGTTATACAAAGGATAGCATTTTTGAGAAGAATTTACTGATGTTACTTCCGTTTTATGTAATGAGATACGAGGAGTCGGCGCATATAATAGGTGAGGATTCTGAGAAACTACGAAGATTATTGAATAACTGTGCGTCGCATTCTCGTTACTTCAGTAGTGATGAGTTAGACGCACTATTTTTGAAAATGAACAGAACAAATGTTTGTAAACTCTTCTTGCGTATGGTATAATAAAAACATGGAGAAAAATATATTTAATATCAATAATAATGGACTTTCATATGGTAGAGGATATGTGTATTCACTGCAGTACCATCTGGTATGGTGTACAAAATATCGGAAAAAAGTTTTAAAAGATGGTATTGATGCAGAATGCAAAGAAATGCTCTGTGACCTTGCAGAAGAATATAAATTTCAGATCCTGGCAATGGAGGTTATGCCGGATCATATCCATCTTCTTGTAGACTGCAGACCACAGTTTTATATCTCGGATATGATCAAGATCATGAAGGGGAACATTGCCAGGCAGATGTTTCTTGCGCATCCGGAACTGAAGAAGGAACTTTGGGGAGG
>ENA-OQLI01000957-OQLI01000957.1-human-gut-metagenome-genome-assembly--contig:-NODE-957-length-26314-cov-5.101768_pt1 | contig 26314 bp, 16 predicted proteins | sample MGYA00242805_ERZ504812 | MGnify/ENA primary metagenome ERZ504812 (study PRJEB26092, sample SAMD00036430) | human gut metagenome | host: Homo sapiens | study: EMG produced TPA metagenomics assembly of... | reverse complement strand
ATACACTCCAGTTGAGTAGTCAAGCTACAGAATAAACATCAAAAGTCCATAGTATCTGAATTGTATTGAACCACGATATTAAAAGAAAGGAAACGTGTGATAATTAACTTCCTAATTATCATACAAGAATGTATTATGGTAAAAAAGAAAATTCTATCAGCAATGGCTGCAGCATTTGTAGCGGTACAGCTTTTGGGGACGACTGTAATCACAGCACAGGCATCCACCATCACAGGTGCGGTCAGCACAGATAATTTTATCAGGGGTGTTGACGTGTCGACATTGGATATGCTGGAAGATTTGGGAGCACATTATTATGAGAAAAATCAGGAGAGTGATGCAATGACTATTTTACATAATAATGGTGCAAATTATGTGAGATTAAAGTTATGGGTTGATCCATATGACGAAAACGGAAACCCATATGGTGGTGGAAACAATGATTATGATACGACATTAAAACTTGCTAAAAGAGCCAAAAAACTTGGCATGAAAATTTTGATTGATTTTCATTTGAGTGATTTTTGGGCTGATCCGGCAAATCAGATTAAACCAAAAGCATGGAAAAATTTATCTTATTCAGAATTAAAGCAAACACTGTATTCATATATGAAAACATCTTTAAATGATTTTGCAGCCGAAGGTATTGTTCCAGATATGGTTCAGGTTGGAAATGAAATATCATCGGGGATTCTTCATGAAGATGGCAAAATAGGGACGAATGAGGATTTTTCCGGATTAGCGGGTCTTTTAGAATCTGCAATTTCTGGAGTACGTGCTTCTGCTGCATCAAGTACCAAAATTATGCTTCATCTGGATCAGGGTGGAAAAAATCAGTTGTATACCTGGTATTTTGGTGGATTATTGAAAGAGTCACCAAACTTGGATTTTGATGTATTTGGATTATCTTATTATCCAATGTGGCATGGAACCATGGAGGGGCTTCAGTATAATTTGAATTACTTGGCGACCACCTATAATAAAGAAGTGTGTGTTGTAGAAACTGCGTATGCATGGACAACGGAAGATGGTGATGGTGAAGGAAATGTATTCATTAGTGGAGATGAAGAAGTTGGAGGATATCCTGCAACAGTAGAAGGACAATTTGAATTTATGAATGATCTGGAATCAATCATTTTAAATGTACCAGATGACAAAGGTATTGGATATTTTTATTGGGAACCAGAATGGATACCTGTAGAAGGCGGAACATATGCTACATCTGCAGGGGTTGCGTATAAAAATGATACCGTAACGCCAAGTAATACATGGGATAACATGACGTTGTTTAATTTTCAGGGAAATGCATTAGATTCTATTAAGGTGCTTAATAAACCGTGTGAAAATTTATTGACAAATATCAGTTTTGAACAGAATGGGATAACTACTTCACCGAGTGGATGGAATGTATGGACAAGTGATTCGTCAGATGAAAATACTGTAAGAACAGAATATGGTGATGCATATGATGGAGATTACAAATTAACATTTTGGGATGATAAAGAGTATTCGTGTTCTGTATATAAAACGTATACAAATATTCCGAATGGAACATATAAATTCTCAATTTGGGCAAAGACAAATGGGAAACAGGATGTTTTACAACTTTATGCAAAAAATTATGGAGGAAGTGAGCTTGATACCACGATTGAAACAAGTGACATTAATTGGAATATTTTTAGTATAGACAAGATTGTTGTTACAAATCATACGTTGGAGATCGGGGTTTATTCTGTAGCAGGAGCAAATGACTGGTGTAACCTTGACTTGGCAATGTTAAGAAAAATTGATTAATTATATTTAAAATTTTTAAGGGGATGGTTTTGATCGTCCCCTTAATTTTTGAATTGTTCTTTGACTGGTGGAATCTTATGAAAAAGAAAATATGGAATAGGTGCAGAAAAAATGGTAGACTATAAAAAAGAGTTTTTGTAGGGGTGTAATAAATGTTAACGGATATGATGAAAGACGAATTGGTAAAAGGGTTACTTAATCTGTTTCATGAAAATTTATCAATGATTATTTTGTATGGATCTGTTGCAAGAAATGAAGCTACATCAGAAAGCGATATAGATATAGCAATCATCACTAAAAATGATATGAATGAAGAAATAAGAAATAAATTTATTTGCTGGTCAGCAGAGATGGATATACGTTATGATAAGATTTTTTCTATCATTGATATTAAAGAAGAAAATATGAAAAAGTGGGGGGAAGTGCTTCCATTTTATAAGAATGTACAAAAAGAGGGGGTTATTCTTTGGAAGGCAGCTTAAAAGAACTAGCACGATATTAGCACCTGTAGAGCAGAACATAATCTGTTTTACAGGTGCTTTTTTCAATTAATAAGGAACTGGTACTTTCGTCTCTTGTGAAAATGTCTAATTAAAAGACTAAAAAAAGACTAAAAAACTTTAAATTAAGTAATACTTTACAAATGTTTAATTTTCTATTAACTAAATATTGACTTAAAATTACTTTATGATATACTGAATTTATCAAATAAATAAAGCAATTGCACACTGGTTCCCATATTTTTTACTGCACTCCCCAAGTATGCAGTACCCTCTCCCTGAAATATGGGAAGCAGCGTGCAATTGATTTTTTATTAAGTGAAACCGGATAGATGGAGGGCACTGGAAGGTTTTTACAAAGAAATGGAGAAGAAAGGAAAGGTAAAGCAAAAACATGAGAAGGGTAGGAAAACAGATTGTTGCAATCACACTTGCAGCGGCAATGATGGGGTCACTGACACCGGAGGCATGCACATTTTTACAAAATGAGGTGGTATATGCGGCGGAGACAAATGAAGCGTCAGCACCAACAGTAACACGTACAGAACTGTACAAAAATGAGAACGCAAAAACAACAGAAACCATTGATTTTTCAGGATTGCAAGAAGAAGACTGGAATGGTGCAGGAAAAATTACTTTTGTATATGATGAATCCATCAATGGCTCGTCGGGAAATGTGAATGAAGAGTATGAATTAACTGCAAAGGTAACACTGGATGAAACATCCTATCAGTCGCTGGATGCAGATAAAGCGCATCTGAATATCCAGGGTGTAACAAAACTGGGATCAGATTGGGGATGGAACAACAGTACGGATTGCCAGTGGCTGCAGAAGGATTCTTTTATGAAAGTTGGGGAGAATTATTCAGCTGATCTGAAAGTAAAGTTTTCAGGAATAACACCGGATACATTGATGGATGTTGAATTCGTTCTTGTGGGAACCGGATTTAAGGGAACTGTGACATTTTCAAATGTAGTTCTCACAAATTTATCAAGCGATAAACAGGAACTGACCAAACAGGAGCCAACCGTTCTTTCTGATTTAAATGATGAATCCCAGGTAAATCTGTGGGCAGGCGAAACCGGATATCAGTATTTCCACGGTGGAGAAGAAAATGCTGCTCCGGAACTTTCCTATGATGCAAATGGCGGAGACGGAAGATTAAAAGTAAGCCTGGATTATACAGCCAACTCCGGCGAATCATGGAGTGAGGCAAAAGTGAAATTCACACCGGAGACACCGGCTGATATCAGCAATTATAATCAGGTGAGTGTGGATTTGATTTATCCGGAAAACAGTAATATTTCCAAGATAAAATTTTTCTCCAATAGCGGAATCAATAAAGATACCAGCATAGATTCGTCCGAGGCAGCAGATGCAGGAAACGGATATAAGAAAGTTACAGTTACTTTAGGATTTTCTCCATCTGCCACACCAATGGATGATCTGACAATCGGACTTATCGGAGCCAACAGTTCCTTTGCAGGGGATGTTTATCTGGATAATCTGATACTTTCCCAGAAGGATGCCAGTGGTGATTTTGTGACAATTACCGCAACACCGAATACAGACGGAACACAGGCAAAAACAGAAGCAACAGATAAAACCCTGACCATGACAGATCCGGATGCCAGCAATAGCGCAAAGGCATTGTATGCATATCTGCAGGGACTGACCGAAAGTGATCAGGTACTGTTTGGACATCAGAATGATGTGAGCCGTTCGGTTGGAACAAAGGATGAGTTAGGAGATGTCCATGATGTGACCGGTTCTGTCAGCGGTATTTTTGGAATCGATTCCCTTGCACTGTTTGGAAGCGAGGCTGGTGGTACGGATGCGGCATCTGCACTGCAGAATTCCATTGACTACAGCAAAAAGGCGGCCCAAAACGGTGCAATCGTTACCTTATCCACCCATATGCCGAATTTCACCAACGCAAAGATTAAAAAGAATGCAGATGGAACCTACGATTTCTATAACTGTGATTTTAATGAAGCAAAAGATTTATCCGGTGATTCGTTAAAGAAGATTTTGCCTGGTGGAGAGAAGAATGAGGTATTTAAGGCATATCTTGATACGATTGCAGTCTATGCCAATGCATTGGAACAAGAGAATATCCCGGTGATTTTCCGGCCATTCCATGAGGACACCGGCGGCTGGTTCTGGTGGGGCAGTGCAAACACCGCAGAAAGTTACAGGAGTCTGTATGCATATACCAGAGATTATCTGGAATCCCAAGGCGTGCACAATATGCTTTATGTGTATTCGCCAAACGGACCGCTGGAGACCGAGGCAGAGTATATGTCGCGGTATCCGGGAGATGCCTGTGTAGATATTCTGGCATTTGACTATTACAACGATTTTAATACCTATCCGGCTGAAGCAGATACGTCGTTCTTTGATCATCTGGATCAGACCTGTCAGGTTGTATCATCACTTGCAAAACAGCATAACAAGCTGGCTGCAATTTCGGAGACCGGTGTACGTGTGATGAAGAAGGATGGAAGTGATAACGAAGGGCTTCTTGTAAAAAATAATCCGGTCAGTGAGGCAAAGTCGGGTGTGAACTGGTATCAGAAAGTGAATGATATCGCAAAGAAAAACGACATGCCATATTATATGGTATGGGCAAATTTCAGCGATACCAATTTCTATGTGCCGTATAAATACAGTGATACCATGGGTCAGGAAATGATCAATGAGTTTATTGATTACTACAACAACGCGGATTCAGTATTTGGAAACGGTACGAATTTCTATGGCAATATCGATAAGTACGCAGGAGTAAAGACGGATAATTACAAAGATGTCAGCGGATACATGGTAGCACCGTTTGATATGGATACGATTTTAAAGCCAACTGTGTTAAAGGCAAGTGTTTCCAATGCCGGTGAGGTATCGTTTGTTGTAAAGGATACGGCAAAGGGCAAACAGTTGACATTGCCGGCTGCGAAAGGCTCCGATGGATGCTATACGGCACAGCTGACACAAGAGGAAATGGATCAGATCGGAAAAACAGATGTTGCATCCATTACGCTCGTTGCAGATGGAAAAGAACTGTCCACGATCACAAATCTGAGTATCGGAAAAGAAAAGGACAAAGCTCCGGCAGGTGTGCTGGAAAATTTTGACTATTATGTCGGGAGTAATGGACTTCTGGATGCAGCTTACGGTGGAAATTCTGCCGCTGGATGCAGTTCGTCCTTTACGCTGGATCAGGAGCATAAGGCAGATGGTACATATGGTGCTGCATTTAATTACAAATTAAAAACAACTGGTTCGGAAGTCTGGACGGGTCTGGTAAATGCAAGTCTGGGCAATACAGATTTTTCAGCCTATAATGCATTGAAATTCTGGACAAAACTTGATGGAAAAGGGCAGAAGGTTGTTGTACAGATCAAGGCAGGAGGAGAAGAGTATGAAGTATATCTGACCAATCTTGCGAAGACAGAAGATGCCTATGAAGTAACCGTTCCATTCTCCGCTTTTAAAGGGAAGACGGGTGGAAAACTTAGTGGGGATGCTTTAAAAGATGTGCAGGCATTCGGACTCTGGTGTAATTCCAACCCGGCAGGTTCCGCGGTAGATGTGGAATCGGTACTTTACTTTGATGCATTCAAAGGAACAACGATCAGTGATGCAGAAGCTGCAAAAGCAGATGCCGATGGCCTGATTGCGGTAAAACAGACCAGCCAGAGTGGAAATAATGGCGGAAATTCTTCCTCCGGCAGCAGCACCTCTGGTGGAAATTCCGGCAGCACAACAACACCGGATACAAAACCATCAGAAACCCGGAAAACGGACAAAACATTTGAGAATATTGCAAAAGATACAAATGCGACACTTACCGTTGAAAAGAACGATAAGGGAGAAGTGACAGATGCCCGGGCACAGCTGGAAAAAACAGTAAAGAATACTTCCGAGACAAAGAAGACTACAATTTCAGCAGATGTGGTTGCAAAATTAGTCAAAGAGGCAGGAACCAGCGACATTACGATTACCCAGACAACGAAGAACGCTTCCGGCAAAGAGATGAACAGCGTATCTGTCAATGCGAAGGATTTGCAGGCAGGCAAAAAGCTGACACTTGTAAAAGTTGATAAAAAGACAGGAGAAAAAGTCCTGATCAGCAGCAGGACTTATAAGGTTTCCAAAGACGGAACTGTGACAGCGGATACCAAAGATGTCGGTGATTATGTACTGCTGAATGAGAAGGATGCAAAAGCCCTGAGCAGTAAAATCTTAAAGAGTGTTGCATTAAAGGATACCAAGAAAACGGTTGCAAACGGAAAGAAGGCAAAAGTTACTTTTGATAAGAACCTGAACATGGAAAATGTAAAGAAGATCACTTATACATCTTCCAAAAAGTCGGTTGTAACAGTGAATAAAAATGGTGCAATTGTCGCAAAGAAAGCTGGCAAAGCAGTGGTGAAAGTAAAAGTCACTTTAAAGAACGGAAAGACAAAGACTGTAAAGATGACGATCAAAGTGAAAAAGTAAATTTACAGGAGTCTCGTCAGAATTTTAATAGGAAAAAGACGGTTTCGCAGGAAATCGTCTTTTTTCTTACCCATAATTGTAATGAGAAGCGTGTGCGTTTTTTCGGGGAATTGATTGTAATTTCAGGAACCTTTGTTTATACTAAAATCGAAAGAAAAGAGAATGAGAAGGAGAACATTTATTATGGCAGGAAAACACATTTCCATTCCGGCACTTTTAAAGATCGGTGCGGGTGCATTGGACAATCTGGGGATTTACTTAAAAGAGTTACAGTTACAGAAAGTAGTTGTATTATTTGGAAACGGTCTTGTAGAAATGTTTGGTTCTACCGTTATGGAAGCATTGCAGCAGGAGGACATTGATATTTTAGAATATCAGGAACTGGATACCGTGCGGTTGGAAGATCTGACCAGCCTTGCATTTTCCATGCCGGCGAAGACGCAGGCAGTCATCGGCATCGGTGGTGGAAAAGTGATTGATGGTGCGAAATATTGTGGATTTTTGCGAAATCTGCCGTTTATCAGCATCCCGACATCGGCATCGAGCGATGGCTTTTCAAGTGCCAGTGCTTCCCTTCTGGTGGAGGGGCGGCGCAAGTCCGTTCCGGCGAAACTTGCATATGGGATTGTGGTGGATACAAGGATTATCCGCAGTGCACCAGAGAAATTTTTATATTCCGGAATCGGCGATATGGTATCAAAAATTACGGCACTGTATGACTGGATTTTTGAGGAAGAACATGGGTACGGAAAAGTCAATGATTTTGCTGTCATGATTGCAAAGAAAGCAGTCAACAGTTTTGTGCGCACACCGTTTACTTCGATACAGGATGATCTGTTTTTAAAGGAACTTCTGGATTCTCTTGCGATGAGCGGAATTGCAAATGAGATTGCGGGCAGCAGTGCGCCAACGAGCGGCAGCGAACATCTGATTTCCCATGCGCTGGACAAGATGCTTGAGCATCCGCAGCTTCATGGGATTCAGGTCGGCATTGCGACATATCTGATGAGTGTTGTGCAGGATCATCGTTACCGGAGGGTAGACACGATTTTTACGCAGACGGGGTTCTGGGATTATGTAAAAACACTGGATCTTCGGCGGGAGGATTTTGAGAAAGCAGTTGATCTGGCACCGTCGATCAAACCGTTCCGCTATACTTATCTGCATGAGCAGCAATATAGGGATCGCGCGAAGGAACTCCTGCATACAGATGCGCGGCTGCAGGAAATCCTGAAATAGAGAGGAAAATAAATTACAGGATATACAATGATAAAAGTAGCAAAATCTGTTGGACAATGCAATTGAGGCAATGGAGCAGATAAAAGATCGTTTTTTGGAGATTCGGATACAATATGACAGGGGAAGACATTGGAGTTTTTTGTTGGTTTAACTGCACATAAGGACAGTGTTATATATGCGAAAGTAGGATGGTAAAATACAGGATGTATTTGGAGGATTATGAATGAAGAGAATCAGTCTGTACTTATTAATTTTTACAATGCTATATTGTCTGTGTGCGTGTGGAAAAAATTCTGATGCAAAATCAAACAGTAGAGAAGATGATGGCAGAAAAGAACAAAAGATAATCATATCATCAATTCAGGTTGCTTCAAATACGAAGGTTATGCGTGCAAAGGTGTTCCTTCCGAACGCAAAATCTTTGGAAGGAACAAATTATTGGTTAGGTGGGTTAGATACTACCAGTAAGGTGGATGTAATAGATACAGGTGATGGTATTCAGATCAATGTGTGCGGCTTTTATTCCGATGATACTGCGTGGAAAAATCCGAAAGTATATAAGGGATTTCAATCACCGGATAATTCAAATACGCCATTAAAAAATGTTTTGGTTAAGGGAAAAGTTGTTCCAATGAAGGAGAAGATGTTAAAAGCGGATGTTAAGAAAACAAAAAAAACAATCCCTGTTGAAATTACACCTTATACGGTTAGTATTTGTCCCGTCAATGACTGGAGAGAAAAAGGGCGTTTTTATCATGTAGTTGCAACAACAAAAGACGGAAAGCAATATTCCATAGGAGAGTTACCTCTTACCGATGACAGAAAAGGAACTGAAAAAAAGAAACATTCTTTCATGGATGGTACAGATCTTGAAGAGCTTGGAGATGGCTATGCATCTGCAAGTGAAATGAAATATTGTGGGGCTCGTTATATTTTCAATCAGAAGATTGATATCACACAGATAGAACAGATAGAAATAATAAAATATAAAATCAGCAGATGATATAGGTATAAAAACAGGTCATAAATTTGTTGACGATGATAGGAAACCATGTTAGGATGATGGTAGAGACTATCAATGAAGTGACAGGGGAATGAGTTTTTGACTCATCCCCCTGTTCTTATTATCAGGAGAAATGGATGAAAAAGAACAATCAGATGAAACCAGACAATGCAGCAAAACGTCTATGGGCATTTTTTATCGTGCTCACCATGTGTATTACCGTGCAGCCTGTCGTGCCGGTAAAGGCGCAGGAGGCTGTGCAGACAGCGGCAAGAACGATCTATACGGAATTTAAAGATGGAAATTCTACCCATTCCGGAGATGGAAGCTATGGAAATCCCTACAATTTATTTGAGGATGCCTATGCGGCTGCCGGCAATGGGGATGAAATCTCAATTTTGGGAAGTGGTGCTTTTTTAAATGCCGAGGCTGCGGAACCGTTTATTTTTGATAAAAGCGTGACCGTCAACGGAAATGGAAATACTTTTTCCAACCGTAAGGGAGGATTTATCCTGAATACGGATGTGACATTTAAAAACATTACGCTGCGGTTTTCCAATCGTCTGCACGATGCAATTTTTGCAAATGGGCATAAACTTGTTCTTGAGGATGTTACGTGCGACAGCGGATTCCGCTATGTAGATATCTTTGGCGGATCCCTTTATGAGAATGGAAAGAATATGGGGAATCATCCGGGATCAGAGGCACAGATTCTGATTACGGGTGGTGGCACCAATCTGGGGAATATTTATGCCGGTTCCATGAACGGAACATATGACGGTAAGACACAGATCGTGCTTGCGCACGTTTCCGGTACGCAAAATGGGGAAATCTATGCATCCGGTGCCATTGAACCATATGTAAATCAGGATGACTGGTTTTCCACGCAGGAGCCGGATCCACCGGCAGCGGATGGACAATATACGGTTTCCGGCGATGTGGAAATTTCACTTACCGGTTCCGATATGAAACAGGTGTACGGAGTATCTGAAAATCACGCAGGGAAGACATTTCTGACCATAGATACCGACCAGTCCTATACCGGGATTCCAGGTATAAGCAAAGTAGGAAACCTCACAGTAAAGGGCGGTGGAACATTTGCACCGGCAGCGTTGGACAGCTGTACGGTCAGACTGGAAGGGGCAAGTGCGATTGATCTTTCCCAGATGGAAACTCCACAGGTACATTCGATTGTGAGTGCGGATTCAGCAGGAAACCGATTGATCTTAGGAAAAGAACAGAAGCTGAATGTTACAGATACCATTACGGGTGCACTTACATTTGAAACCCTGAATGGAAGAAATGGAAAATCCGGAATTGCGGAGTATGGTCACACCTATCTGGAACTTGGAAGGGCTGCGGATACGGCGGTTTCTTTTACACCGACAGACGGACAGGCGGGAATGACACTGGAACGGACATCGTTTGGAAACGGAGAAATCTGGAAAACCAGTGAGTTGTCAGGGGATAAACCGGTTGCGGTAAAAAATGTTACAGTAAAAAATCCTGTACTTTTGGCGAATGTTTCAAATATTATGAGTAGTGATAAATCGTATTATCTGGATGTGGAATGGCAGGAAGGGACACCCGAAAATGGGAAAACTTTATATCAGGTTCCACTTACATACGAAGTAGAGTTCAATAATCATATATATTATTCAACGGTTGGTGATGATGGAAATGCCAATGTTTCGGATCTTAGACTGGCATTTCATCCGGAGACAAATCAGGACGGGGTACATACAATTACACCGGAATTTTATGAAGATGCTACTAGTAACGAACTGAAACTGCCAGAACCGGGAACCTACTACATCACAATCCGTCCATTTTCAGCAGATGAACAAATTGAGCAGAAGGTAGTTTTGATTGTAAACAAAGATCCGGATACATCCGGTTCGACGGCTACTTCAAAGGAAACAACCACTACGATAAATGGATTACCAACGGCCGTGTCCATGCAGGATGAACTGAATCTTACCGTGCAGACGGTCTATACAGATAGCAGCTTACAGGGACACGTGCCATCTGCTGGTTTTTCGGTATACATTAACCAGACCCCTTATGAAGTATCCGGCATCACGCTTCAAAACGGAGAGGCAGCCATAAAGATTCCGGTTTCAGAGGCAAACGGATTTCATATGGGAGAAAATGCAATTACAGTTTCTTATGCAGGAGCAGCCAATAAAAACTACAGGGCACTTCCTTCCCAGGCAAACGAAACCGTGTCGGTAAATCCAATTGCCGTAAAGATGCAGTATGATACCATCCAGCAGACAGCTGCATACACAGGGCTGAAACAGAGCTGCCTTGTTTCCACGGTAAATGTAGTCCGAAAGGACAACGGAAAGACGGTAGATTCGCAGGTAAAGCCTGAAGTTTTCTATCGGCAGGATGGGAAAAATGTTGTTCCGGTGCAGCCGGGCAGTTATGATGTCTGGTTTAAAGTGGATGGAAACCAGTACGATGTGATAGAGGAAAAAGTCGGAACCTTTACCATTACAGCGGCGAAACCATCGATTCGTCTTACGGCAGAGACAGAAAACGGTAATTCCGTACATCTGTATGCAAAGGTAGATGGAGTCCGAAATGGCAGTATTCCGCTTGGTTCGATTTCTTTTTATCAGGACGGAACCATAATAAAGGCACAGGAAAAACTCGTATATGGGGAAGCCGATACGGTTGTATCAGGCTTAAAACGTGGCGGTTCTTATCAGTTTAAGGCAGTATATGAGCCGGATGATAAGGATGGACCGACTTATTACGAAACAGTGACAAGTGAAGCCGCGACCGTTACAATCAAAGAGGACAGTTCCACCGGAGGTGGTGGAACAACCGGAGGCGGCTCATCTTCCGGAGGAAGTGGAACAACCGGAGGCGGCTCATCTTCCGGAGGCGGTGGAACAACCGGAGGCGGTTCATCTTCCGGAGGCGGTGGAACGACTGGAGGCGGCTCATCTTCCGGAGAAAGTTCCGGTGGCGGAAATACTTCGGGTGGTAACACAGCCGGAGGGGGAACACCATCCAACGGAAACAAAACCGATGCAGAAACTCCGTCTGACGGAAATACAGCTGGTACACAAACACCGTCCGATGGAAACGCGGCCGGACAAAATACACCAACCGTGACCGTTACCGGAACCCGGAAAAATAAAGCCATCAAAACAACGGTGACCGCTGATCTGATAAAACAAACCATGGAAGAAAATAATGGAAAACACACAGATGTGACGATCCGGGTCACCGATCCGGCTGGCAACGTAAGCTATACACTGACCGTAAATACAGCAGACATACAGACCGGAAACAAGCTGTATGTGTGCGCAAAAGATCAAAAGACAGGTGCCTACGTCCTTGTAAACGACAAGAGTTATACGGTTACAAAAGCCGGAAATGTGAATTTTTCAGCAGATTCCAATAAGAATTACGTCCTTATGGATCAGAAAGATATGGATCAGGTCACAACGAAAATATTAAAAACGGTTACATTGAAGAATAAAACCGTTCAGGTGAAGAAGGGAAAACAAAAGAAGGTTTCTCTGGCAGCCACCTTAAATATGGACAATGTAAAAAGCATTTCTTATCAGAGCAATAACAAAAAAATTGCATCTGTAAACAAGAAGGGTACCATAAAATCGAACAAAAAAGGAACTGCGTCCATTCGCGTGACAGTAACCTTAAACAATGGAAAGACCAAAGTTTTAAAATTAAAAGTCAAAGTCAAATAGCAGATGCAGGAAAAGACAAAACCCCGGAAATAAATATCCGGGGTTTTTGTTTTATCTAGAGAGAAAGTGCACACTGATCAATTTTTTTCAGTTCCTCCTCCGTAAACGGAGCAGAGTTTAACACTTTCAGATTTTCAAGAATCTGTGCCGGGCGGGAAGCTCCGATCAGAACGGAAGTGACCACACCGTCACGGATGACCCATTTGAGTGCCATCTGTGCGAGGCTTTCTCCACGGGCAGCCGCAATCTCATTCAGGCTCCGGATACTGTTCAGCCGCTCTTCATCGAACTGGTCGGCATGCAGGAAACGTCCGTCGGTATTGACACGGCTGTCCTTTGGAATACCGTGCAGATAACGGTCGGTCAGCATACCCTGTGCGAGCGGGCTGAAAGAAATAATTCCTTTCTTCCCATCTGCTGCGGCCTGTTTTAAACCGTTTTCTTCAATGGTACGGTTAAAGATATTGTAGGAATTCTGGTTGATAATAAACGGGCAGTGCAGATCTTCTAAGATGGCAGCTGCACGTTTCATGGTTTCCCCATCATAGTTGGACAGACCGACATACAGTGCTTTTCCGCTTCGCACGATCTGGTCGAGTGCACCCATGGTTTCCTCCAGCGGCGTATCCGGATCCATGCGGTGGTGATAGAAAATATCTACATAGTCCAGACCGAGCCGTTTTAAGCTCTGGTCAAGGCTGGCAATCAGGTACTTGCGGCTGCCCCAGTTTCCATAAGGCCCCGGCCACATGTCAAAACCGGCTTTGGAACTGATGATCAGTTCATCGCGGTAGGAAGAAAGCTCTTCCCGAAGGATCTTCCCGAGATTTTCCTCCGCACTGCCCGGCTGCGGTCCATAGTTGTTTGCCAGATCAAAATGTGTGATTCCGTGGTCAAATGCCGTAAAGCACATCTGTCTCATATTTTCATACACACCGGTATCTCCGAAATTGTGCCAGAAGCCCAAAGATACTTCCGGCAGCATCAGTCCGCTGTCACCGCAGCGGTGGTATTTCATGGTTTCGTAACGTGATTCATTTGCGTGATACATAAGAAATCCTCCTTAGTTTGTAAAAAATTTATCATAAATGCCAAATCCAAAGATAAAAAGCACAATCAGCGGCAGAATATAGGTAATGTAGCCGCGCATCCAGTTTTTAATTTTTAATCCTTTTCCGGTATTGGCTTCGGTTGTGTAGTTTTTCCAGCCCCAGCCGTAGCGGCTTGTGCAAAACAGCAGATATACCAGGGAACCGAGAGGCAGGAACAGGTTGCTTACCAGAAAATCTTCCAGGTCAAGCACAGACCCGCCAAAGATTGAAAAACCTTTCCAGTTCCATACATTGTATCCGAGTACACATGGCAGGGAGAGTACAATGATCAGTACCAGATTAATGGCACAGGATTTCTGGCGGCTGCATCCGGTCAGTTCCATACCGCAGGAGATGATGTTCTCAAATACTGCCAGGATTGTGGAAAACGCTGCAAAAAACATAAACAAAAAGAACAGGCTTCCCCAGAGTCTGCCAAGCGGAATATGGTTAAAAATATTCGGCAGGGTGATAAAAATCAGGCTTGGTCCGGAAGTCTGGTCAACATGGAACGTAAAGCATGCCGGAAAAATGATAAGTCCGGAGGTGATAGCAACAAACGTGTCCAGAATGGCAATATTTACCGATTCACCAAGCAGAGAGCGTTCCTTTCCGATATAACTTCCCAAAATTGCCATCGCGCCGATTCCAAGGCTTAACGTGAAAAATGCCTGGTTCATGGCACCCGTAATGGTTTTTGCAATACCGATCTGTTTCATCCGTTCAAAGTCCGGGATCAGATAAAAGGCAAGGCCTTCTTTTGCACCATCCATAAAAAAGCTGTTGACCGCCAGAATGATCATGATGATAAGCAAAGAAGTCATCATGACCTTTGTTACTTTTTCCAGACCGTTCTGCAGTCCACGGGAGCAGACAAATACGCCGGCGCAAACAACTACCACCATCCAGAAGCCCATGGTCAGAGGTTTGCTCAGCATTGTGGTAAACTGTCCGGATACACCGTCGGCATCCAGTCCCTGAAACTGTCCGGTGACCGTCATATAAAAATAATGAAGCATCCAGCCGGTGACCGTTGTATAAAACATCATAAGAAGATAGCAGCCGATCAATGTGATAATCCCGTGGATATGCCATTTCTGTCCGGGTTTTTCCAGTGCATGGTAGGCTTTGACCGGACTTTTCTGGCTGGCACGCCCAACCGCAAATTCCATCGTCATGATCGGGAGTCCGAGAATAATCAGAAACAACAGATAAAACAGCACAAAGGCACCGCCTCCGCCCTGTCCGGCAGTGTATGGAAATTTCCATACGTTTCCGATTCCGATCGCACATCCGGCTGACAGGAGAATGAATCCCAGACGGGATTTTAATTTTTCTCGTTCTTCCATAAAATAATCCACCTTTTTGTAAACATTGTATAAAATACAAACGAAATTATACAATCTGTTGTGAGAAGTTTCAACCCTTTTTGACGAAATTTTACCAGGTATGTGTTGTATTTTTTTACAGATACTAGAGGAGAAGGTTGCGGAGTGTTCATGTTCTGCAATCAACAAGATTATCTTATGGAAAGAAAGAGGTATAAACCATGGTTTTAACAGAAAAAGAGATGGCTACAATTGAGGATCTGCACACACAGGAACTTTCCTGCGTGGAGAAGTACAAACGTTACGGACAGGAAGCAAAGGACCCGGTGCTTCGGGATTTGTTTGCCGATCTGGAAAAAAAGGAGCAAAAGCATGTGGAGTCTCTGGAACAGGTCATGAAAGGCAGTGTCCCGTCCTGCAACGTCAATGACAGGGATGGAAAGATGTATGAGCCAAAGGCAACCTATGATTCCATGACCAATCCGGAAGATAAGAAAAACGATAATTTCCTTGCTACAGACAGCATTGGTTCTGAAAAAATGGTGTCCGGAACGTATAATACCGATGTGTTTGCATTCGGGGATTCCGATGTGCGCAAACTTCTGGCAGATATCCAGGTGGAAGAACAAAACCACGCGGAGATGCTCTATAAATATAAAACCGTAAACGGCATGGCATAGGCCGTCATGTGGAGTGGATGTCCCAAAGCATCCACTCTTTTTGTTTTTACAAAAGGATTACAGAAACCGGATAGTACATCTTACATAACCCGTTTATTATAAATTCTGTAATAAATCTTACAGATTTCACAAGGAGAACAAAAGAATTATGAGAAAAAATGTGATGAAACTTACAGCAGGAGTTCTCTCCACCGCTGTATTGGCAGGAATGTTTGCCACTGGTATCCCGACAAAGATTGCAGCAGCAACGGAACACTGGAATGATGCTTCCCGGGAGTCTACAGACTGGAGCAACTGGAAAAAGAACTGGGCTGCTTATAGCAGTGAGTATGAACATGTATCACTGACTCCGGGTGCGGATGAGACAAAATTAAATTATGCATGGTACAGCAAAACGGCTGAGACTCCAAAGGTGAGAATCTCTACCAGACAGAATATGGATGGTGCGACAGAGTTCACCGGAGCGCAGACCGAAGCTGTGACCATAGATACCACGAAATATTTTTCCAATAAAGTAACCGTAAGCGGTCTCAAAGAAAATACCAGCTATTATTATCAGGTATTTCAGGATGGAAAGTGGCAGGATACACAAAACTATACCACACAGGCATTTGATGAATTTTCTTTTCTGTATGTCGGAGATCCGCAGATCGGGGCTTCCAAAGGCCAGACCAGCAGTGAGAGTGAAAAGATGGAAAATGCAGGAAATGTTGTAACTTCTGCACCGGAAAAAAATCTTGCAGCAAGAAATGACAGCTATAACTGGAACAACGTATTAAATGAAGCACTCGAGGATCATTCCGATGTAAGTTTTCTTGTGTCCGCAGGAGATCAGGTGAACTACGGAAGCAACGAGCGGGAATATGCAGGATATCTTGGGGCAGAGGCACTGACTTCCCTTCCGGTAGCAACGACCATTGGTAACCACGACAGTGTTTCGAATCAGTACAGCCTGCATTTTAATAATCCAAATGCTTTTTCCGATACCGATACCAATTATGTACAGGGAAAGACAAAGGCAGGAACCGATTACTATTATCGTTATGGAAATGTCCTGTTCATTGTTCTTGACACAAACAACTATAACTGTGCAACGCATGAGAATGTCATGAAAAAAGCAATCAATGAGAATAAAGATGCCAAATGGCGTATTGCGGTATTCCATCAGGATATTTACGGCAGTGGTTACGACCATTCCGATTCCGATGGTATGGTGCTTCGTACACAGCTTACTCCACTGATGGATAAGTATAAGATTGATGTGGTGATGCAGGGACATGATCATACCTATTCCAGAACCTTCCAGCTTGAGGGGGATGGAAAGGATCATACTTCTTACAGCACTTATGGATACAAATCTGTAGAGGAAGCTGAAAAAGACAGTGATTATCAGGCACAGAATAACTGCTATGAAATCGTAAACAAGACCGTTGGCGGAACCGTTACCAATCCGGAAGGAACCGTATATTTAGAGGCAAACTCTGCAACAGGCTCAAAATTCTATAACCTGATTGCTTCCAAACAGGACTTCATTTCTGAGAGAAGCCAGACCTGGACACCAACCTATTCCGTAGTAAAAGTAACGGACAAAAAGTTTTCTGTAACAACTTATGATGCAACGACCAGAAAACAGTTACAGGGATCTACCACATATACGATCGTAAAAGATGCGGTAAAGCAGACCATTCAGGCGAAGAACTCTTACAAAAAAACCGTAGGAGACAAAGCCTTTTCCTTAAATGCAAAAGCGAAAACACCGCTTACCTATATATCTTCCGACAAGAAGGTTGCAACCGTTGACAAAAACGGAAAAGTCACAGTGAAGAAAGCCGGAAAAGTTACGATTACAGTAAAGGCAGCAGCAACCAGCCAGTATCAGGCAGCAGGTAAAACAATTACAATTACTGTTACAAAGAAAGCAGTAAAGAAAGCAGCTAAATAATAATGAAGAAAAACTGGAAAAAAGTTTTAGTGGGAACCCTTTGTCTGGTGGGGTTCCTACTGTTATTAGTCAAAGAAAACCAGTTCGAAAAAGTATCCCTGATTTCCACGGAAGGGCAAAGCTATGAGAAAGCAGTCGTGACGAAGATCACGAAAGATAATCTGGCAGAAGATGGAAACCGATACGGGACACAGGAGGTGCGCGTACAGGTCAAATCCGGAACATATGCAGGGGAAGAGTTTGATGCCGTCAATCCAAGCGGTTCGCTGTTTGGCATGGAGAACTGTGAAGTTGGTTCGCGCGTAATTGTCATTGTCAGTTCCACAGATGATAATGCTGTCGTTACGGTATACAGCAAAGACCGTACTATGGCGATTTATCTGTTTGTACTTTTTTTCTGTCTGGTGATATGTATGATAGGTGGGAAAAAAGGAGTCAAAGCCATTGCAAGTCTGGCATTTACCGGTGTGTGTATTGTTTATCTGATGTTTCCGCTGATGTACCGGGGCATTTCACCGATCGGTATTACCATTGTTGTTGTCATTCTCTCGACATTGCTGACCCTGTGGCTTTTGGGCGGAGTCTCTAAAAAGACGGTATCTGCAGTGGTGGGAACGGTCAGCGGTGTGGTTGTGGCAGCCGCAGCCGCAGTTGTGTTTGGAAAAGCTGCAGGCATTACCGGGTATAATGTGTCTGATATCGAAACGTTGAATTATGTGGCACAGAATACACAGATAAAAATAGGACAGCTTCTGTTTTCGGGAATCATTATAGCCGCACTTGGGGCAACCATGGATGTTGGCATGTCAATTGCATCCACGATTCAGGAACTGCACGAACGCAGTCCGCAACTGGGGACAAAAGAGTTGTTTGTGTCGGGAATCCGTGTGGGGCGCGATATGATGGGAACCATGGCAAATACACTGATTTTTGCCTATGTCGGTGGTTCGTTGTCTACGCTCGTTGTCAATTATGCATACAATCTGAGTTATAATCAGCTGATCAATTCTTATGTAATCGGAACAGAAATCATGCAGGGACTTTCGGGAACTCTTGGGGTTGTGCTGACCGTACCGATTACCGCAGCTGTAGCGGCAGTGCTTATCGGAAAGAAAAAGATAGTAAAAGAACCATTGATGCAGGACATTTATGATGGCTCAGATGATTATGAAGAACCGGAAACAGACGGTGAATACGGGGAAGATGTTTAAATGGGACATATGTGAAAAAAGTTATGAGATATGTCCCGAACCTAAAAGAAAGTGGGACATATGTGAAAAAAGTATGTGATATGTCCCAAAAGAATAGAGATGAGGGACATATATCAAGAAAGTATATGAATATGTCCCGATGGCGGTGATAAGTGGGACATAGTTGGAAAAATATATCATATATGTCCCAACACACGATGCAAGTGGGACATAATCAATCTTTTATTTTCTATATGTCCACTATCAATTTGGAAAGTGATAGAACACTTGATTTTCTTAAAAAACACATGCAAATCGTTTATTAAAAAAATGGTCTGGAAAATTCAATTCCGAAACAATCCCAGCGTATTAAAAATATATTGACATTTACGAACTTTACGCTATAATAGAATCAAACATATGAACAAATGCTCATATGAAAGAATGATAAAATGAAAAAGGAAAGTATGGAGGAAACCGACGATGAAGAAAACTTACAAAATTGATGTGGATTGTGCAAACTGTGCAAATAAAATGGAGGAAGCTGCAAAAGCTACTACTGGAGTAAAGGATGCGACTGTAAATTTCATGACACTGAAGATGAACGTAGAATTTGAAGAGGGTGCAGATGCAAAAGCGGTTATGCAGGATGTGTTAAAGAACTGTAAGAAAGTGGAAGATGATTGTGAGATCTTTCTTTAAATCCGGCTTTTTCCATAGGTATCAGTCAGATTGGAGGGCACCATGAATAAAAAGCAGAAAAAAGTATTGAAACGAATTATTGTGGCAGCAGTGCTTCTGGTTATCATCGGGATTGCAGGAAGCGTTGTTTCCATACCAAAGTGGCTGGAGTTTCTTTTCTATCTGGTTCCGTATTTTGTGATCGGCTATGATATTCTGCGGAAAGCCTGGAAAGGAATCTGTAACAGGCAGATGTTTGATGAAAATTTTCTGATGGCAGTGGCAACCATCGGAGCGATCGCCCTCGGTGATTACAAAGAGGGCGTTGCAGTTATGCTGTTTTATCAGATCGGAGAGCTGTTCCAGAGTTATGCAGTCGGTAAGAGCCGCCGGAATATCAGTGATCTGATGGATATCCGGCCGGATTATGCAAATATTGAAACAGACGGTCAGATTGAAAAAGTAGATCCGGATGAGGTGGAGATCGGCACGGTGATTATTGTACAGCCGGGCGAAAAAGTTCCAATCGATGGTGTGGTTGTGGAAGGACATTCTTCCCTGAATACCAGTGCACTGACGGGAGAGAGTGTTCCGCGGGAAGTCGCTGTGGGAGAGGAAATCATCAGTGGATGTATCAATATTTCCGGACTGTTAAAGATCCGCACCACAAAAGAGTTTGGAGAGTCTACGGTTTCTAAGATTCTTGATCTGGTGGAGAATGCAAGTTCAAAGAAATCACGTTCCGAGAATTTTATTTCCAGATTTGCACATTATTATACACCGGCAGTCTGTTACGGCGCGCTGGCACTGGCAATTCTGCCACCGCTTGTCCGCATGCTGTTTATGGGGCTTCCGGCAGACTGGGGCATCTGGATTTACCGTGCACTGACATTTCTGGTTATCAGCTGCCCGTGTGCGCTGGTCATCAGTATTCCGCTCAGCTTTTTTGCAGGAATCGGAGGTGCCAGTGCAGAGGGTGTTCTGGTAAAGGGTTCCAACTATCTGGAAGCACTTGCGGGAACGCGCACGGTTGTCTTTGACAAGACAGGAACAATTACGCAGGGGGTATTTGAAGTCTGCGGAATTCATGGAACAAACTGTGCATCCGGCAGCTGTTCGGTTGTGTCTGGACATCCGGTATATACGAAGGAGGAAGAACAGCTGCTGGAATACGCGGCACTGGCAGAGTGCCACAGCACACATCCGATCAGTGTCAGCCTGCAGAAAGCCTATGGCAGGAAACTGGATGTGGACCGGGTCACAGATGTACAGGAAATCGGTGGACACGGTGTGATCGCAACGGTAGACGGACACAGGGTTGCAGCAGGAAATGACAAACTCATGAAAAAAGAAAAAATTGCGTACCGCAACTGCAGCTGTACCGGTACAATCGTACATCTGGCAGTCGATGGTGTCTATGCCGGTCATATACTGATTTCAGATATGATTAAGCCGAATGCGGCGGCTGCCATGCAGGCACTAAAAAATTCCGGTGTGCACCGGCTGGTAATGCTGACTGGTGATGATGACCGTGTAGCACAGCAGGTAGCAGGGGAGGTTGGAATCACGGAAGTACATTCCCAGCTGCTTCCGGCAGATAAAGTTTCCGAAGTGGAAAAACTGTTGCGGACCAGGGAAGAAAAGAGTACCGTTGCCTTTGTCGGGGATGGCATCAATGATGCACCTGTGCTTTCCCGTGTTGATGTTGGAATCGCTATGGGAGCACTTGGATCGGATGCGGCGATTGAGGCAGCAGATGTGGTACTGATGGATGATGATCCGCTCAAGATTGCGAAAGCAATCCGTATCGCAAGAAAGTGCCTGCGGATTGTATATGAAAATATCTGTTTTGCAATCGGGATTAAACTGCTCTGCCTGTTTTTGGTAACGATAGGTATTGCAAATATGTGGATGGGAATTTTTGCAGATGTCGGTGTTATGGTGATTGCTGTGCTGAATGCAATCCGCGCACTTTTTGTAAAAAAATTATAGGGTATAATTCTGCCGGAAATGTTCCGGTGGAGAGGAGGAACTTCATGGAAAAAGAAAAGATTGAATGCTGTAGTGAAAATCAGGTACATCCGGATCTGCTAAAGATTGTGAATGACACGATGCCGGAAGAAACGGAACTGTATGATCTTGCAGAATTATTTAAAGTGTTTGGAGATTCCACCCGTATCCGCATCCTGTTTGTCCTGTTTGAAGCAGAGGTGTGTGTCTGTGATCTTGCAGCGGCATTGTCAATGACACAGTCTGCAATTTCCCATCAGCTTCGGATTTTAAAACAGAATAAGTTAGTCAAATGCCGCAGGGAGGGAAAATCTGTTTTTTATTCCCTGGCAGATGACCACGTCCGGTCAATCATTGCACAGGGCAGGGAGCATATTGAGGAAGATGCAATATAAAGATGATACCATATGGGAGAAAAGGACATTCGCGGTGGATGTCCTTTTTTTCGTACAGACGGATCTTAATATTTATTTAAGTTTCTTTAAAGATAGCCTTTTTTGGATGTGAAACTGCTATAATAAAGGTGCAGTAGAAAAAATACATCAATTAAAATATGAGGTAAATACATATGGAAACTTATGAAAGCGTAAAAAGTAATCCGGTGCAGCCGGAGCAAAAAGAAAAGAAAAAAGGCGGTGCATGGAAAGGGATTGTAGCGGTGATTCTTGCAGCAGGCGTTGTGGGAAGTACCACGATTTCTGCGTTTAATCTGGTGACTTTAAAATCCTATATTGCAGAGCAGAAAAAGGAAGAAAATCCTGAGACTACCGAGGATTACGTAAAGATCGCAGATAATTATGAGATCAAACCTACCACAAATATTTCGGATGCCTACAAATCCGGCGATACTTCAAAGCTGACAGACAAAGAAAAAGAAACCCTTGATATGGCAAAAAAAGCGATCAAAGATATGAAGATTACGGACAGCATGTCTGATTTTGAAAAGGAAAAGGCGGTGTATGACTGGATGACCAAAAAGCTCCAGCAGGATTCCGGGGCACTGACCGTTATTCCGAGTACACAGGAAGACTGTGATAATCCATACGGTGTGTTAAAATACCACAATGCCGTATGCGTCGGTTATGCAACGACATTCCGCATGTTCATGCAGATGATGGGAATTGAATGTAAAGTGGAACATAATACAGAAAAATTCCATAGCTGGGATGTGGTAAAAATTGACGGAGACTGGTACATTACCGATATTTATTCCGATGCAGGAAATGGAAATTATGCGAACTTTAATGTGACGGATGCCATGTATGGACAGTCCCAGAGCTGGGATCGCGATTACTTCCCGGCAGCTAACTCATTAAAGTACAATATGGCATACCAGAATAAGAAAACCGTGGACAGTATATATGATCTGCCGAAAGCATTGCGTGCTGCTATGGACAAAAAGCTTGGCGGGGTCATGGTTGCGTTTAAAGAGGATATTACAGAGGAAAAAGCGCAGGTGGCAAATGCCATAGCTTCTTCCATTGACAATTTCCTGATGTCCGGAAACTATAAGGATATGCCATACAGTCTGGGAACTTACAACTGGATTCAGGATCCGGATGGAAAAGGATATTTGTTTAATGTTACCATGCCGGGATATAACACGGACAATACAAGCCAGAATATCAGCGAAAAAGAACAGAAAAAAATCGACAAGGCTGTCCAGAAAGCATTTCAGGGACTGGAACCTGCAAACGGAGATGGCATGATGATGGATGGCGCAAGTGCTGATATCGGAAATAAGGATATGACCATGGATGATGCGGCACAAAATGGGGCAACGTTCAGTACAGAAGAAACTGTGGAGGCCAGATAACAGATGAAAAAACAAAAAACGGGTTGGAAACTTCTGCTGGTGCTGACCATGCTGGTAATGTGTGTGGGATGTGGTGCGAAGAAAAACACTTCCGGTTCTGTCAGTATGTATGACCTGCGCACGGCGATGGAAGCAGCGGATCCGGATCTGCCGGAGATGCTCAATGCCAGCAGCGCAGAAAAAGATGCAGAAGATAAGTTTTCCAATATTTCTGACATGGACTATAAAAAAGTGGACAGTTATTTTGTAAGCTATTCTTCGGATGGACACAAAGCAGATGAAATTGTAGTGATTGCCGTGAAAGATAAGGCAGATGTGGATGAGGCAAAAGAAAGCCTGACAAAGCATCAGCAGGATCGGTATAATTTGCTGCAGTCCTATGAACCGAAGCAGGTCAGCCGGATTCAGGATGGGTTGGTTTTTACGAAAGGGCAGTATGCAGTCCTTATTATCACAAGCCATAATGATGATGTGCGGAAAGCGTTTGAAGATACCATAAAAAGTAAGTAGTATAAATAGGATCGTGTTTGAGTAAAATATAGAAATAAAAATGCAACATTCTTTTATAGAATGTTGCATTTTTATTTACACATAATATATCGGACGATGGAAGCATTCCTTAACCCCTGAAAAGAAAATATTTTAAATTTTCTTTTCGGTTATACTTTTGCTGGCATAGAACGCAATGCTGCCTCATATTCCTCCAGAGAATATTTTCTTAAAATTTGTTCTTTTGTCAATCCAAGATCCATCATATTTTGAATTGCATCGAGTCTTTCTTCGCGTTTGCCTTCAAGTCTGCCTTTTGCTTTTCCACGAGCTTCCCCACGGGCTTCGCCACGAGCTTCGCCTAGTTCCAGCAATTCCTCCGACCGTAATTTTAAAATCTTGCCACCCATAACATCACCCAGTCCTTTCCTAATGGTATTGTTTTTTGGAATGATATAATCTGCAATCTGTTCAATCAGAACAATCATATCCATATAAAGATGTGATTTATTTTCTTTTTCAGCTGTTTCTTCAAGTCTTCGGTTAATTTCACGGAAATCAGCTAACAATTGTTGTAACTTTCTGGTATCCGTCCCGTTGTGCTTCAAAAAGTGCTCATACCGTAAAATATGATACGGTAGCAAAATCAGCAGCCGTTTCTCAAAAATGCGGTCAACGGTATACTTTTTTGCCTGTAAAATTGGAACACGGTAGCGCACTTTTTGTCCATCCGCAAACTTCACGACCGCTTCGTGATAGTCCGGGAGATCGCGGTGGTTACGGATATAGAGAACGCAGGACTGTGGAAATTCAATTTCCCAGATTTCGTCATTTTCATAAGAAGCGTGCTCGATCGCAATCGAAATATCATACTCGAACATTCGTATAACCATCGTTTTGTCTTTCGAGGACTGGCATTCCAGATGATAAATGTGATTGCCAATCCGGATAATAGAATCTGTAATCACAGTGCCATATTTTTCATAATGTTCGTTCCGCAACTGTTCAAAATGTTCTTCTTCACTGTAAGAAGTGTGGAATACTTCATTGATCAGAGGAATCAGAAGCTGTGGCATTTTCTGAGCAATTGTTCGGAAAACATCATCAAAAATGGTGCTGTGATCGGTTGTTTCATCGTTGGCATCTGGCAGTGAAGCTGTCAGAATGTCAGATTTCTCCATGTGGTATCCTGCCTTTCCTTTAGTATATATCATAAACGTCTGTTTTTACAATATGAAATAATAAGAAACAGTTCTGCTATGACACGTTTATGAAATTTTAATTCCAATTGTGATATATGAGCGAAATGCTCCCCATGATTGCTGCGTGCTGCCTTTTTTGGTAACAACGACCTAGCATCAGATTTGGAATATAGATATTTATTGAAAACAGAATAACGCATTTTATGATTAAAGTCAAACATTTTATGAAAGAGAACGCTTTGTACATGGTATCGCAACAAAGCATTCCCCGAATGTTTTACAGATTAATATTCAGATAGACAAGATCCTTTTCGTCTTGTTCAATTCCAAGGTAACGTTTCGTGATATGAAACGAAGAATGGTTAAAAACATTCATTAAAAGTGCTGGCTGGACTCCTTCCTGCCATGCATAATAGCCAAAGGTTTTCCGGAGAGAATGACAGCTGATCGCCTCTTCACTGGTTGTATGTGAGGCATCTTCTTTAATAATGCGGTAAGCCTGTGAACGGCTGAGCGGTTTATAAGGGTTTGTCCGTTTGGAGAAAACATATTCCTCCGGATCGGGATTCTTTTCCATAAAATATAGATACAGGGCATTTTTTGCGTTCTGGTTTATCGCAATATAATTTCTTTTTCCTGTTTTATGTTCCCATACCAAAAGATGATCCCGAAAACAGTTCTTTTTAAAATCATAGACACTTCTCCAGCGAAGATTTAATAGATCGCTGATTCTCAGTGCAGTGTTTAATCCCAATACAACTAAAGTATAATTACGCAGATGCGGTTTTACCTGCTTGTAGTATGAACTGAAATTCTGCAGTTCCTGTCGGTTTCGGATCGGTTGTGTTGTTCCCATAAAAATTACTCCTTTCAAGCCAAAAATAAAGTGCTTTTGTGATATAAAATGCAACATTCTATAAAACATTGTCGCATTTTTGAAATAAAAAGAAAAGAAGCATTTTATAAAAATGCAGATGCGTAAGAAAATGCGCAGGACATACCCGAGGAAACAGGGTATGGAATACATACATGGAGGTAACAAAATGCTGAAACTTTCATTGAAACAGGGGCAATATGTAAACATTGGTGATAACATCCGTGTGGTCTATGTAGGTGGTTC
>ENA-OQLI01000952-OQLI01000952.1-human-gut-metagenome-genome-assembly--contig:-NODE-952-length-26430-cov-6.142493_pt1 | contig 26430 bp, 18 predicted proteins | sample MGYA00242805_ERZ504812 | MGnify/ENA primary metagenome ERZ504812 (study PRJEB26092, sample SAMD00036430) | human gut metagenome | host: Homo sapiens | study: EMG produced TPA metagenomics assembly of... | reverse complement strand
CAATGTGTATTACTCCAGCGAGCCATTTCAGGCGCGCTCTTAGCGTAAGCGAAATCCAGCGCTTACGGAGACTTATGCGTGAGGGCTCTCCCGAACGCATTAGTCGCAGTTAGCGATTAGTTCGCTGTAGCGTTGCGCCGGCGAGTGAGTAATACACATTGTCCAAATGCGTCCGCATTGAAGAACTTTTAATCAACTAAATAGCAACTTAGCTAAGTACCTTCCTGGACTCCTCATCCGCAAATTGCTGCCGTACCAACTGGTAATAGTAGCCTTTCTTCGCCAACAGTTCCTTGTGTTTTCCCTGCTCCACAATCTTGCCGTCACGGACTACCAGGATCAGGTCGGCGTTTCGGATAGTGGACAGGCGGTGGGCGATTAGGAAGGAAGTGCGGCCTTTCAATAGTTTGTCTGTGGCCTGCTGGATCAGCTGCTCGGTTTTGGTGTCGATAGAGGAGGTTGCTTCGTCCAGAACGAAAATGGCGGGATCTGCCAGTACTGCGCGTGCAAAGGAAATAAGCTGCTTTTCTCCGGTGGAGAGACGGTCGCCGCCTTCACCTACGTCACTGTCATAACCTTTGTCAAGCTTTTCGGCTATCTCATCGGCATGAACTGCCTTCGCAGCAGCCTTTACTTCTTCATCAGTGGCATCCAGTCTTCCATAACGGATATTCTCCATCACAGTCCCGGAGAACAGATGTGGATTCTGAAGCACATAACCGATGTTGCTGTGAAGCCAAAGCTGACTTCGCTCACGGTAATCTCTGCCGTCGATGAGGATTCTTCCCTTAGTGGGCTCAAAGAAACGGCAGGCCAGGTTCACCAGCGTACTTTTTCCTGCACCGGTCTCTCCGACGATTGCCACATTGGTACCAGCCGGAATTTTCAGGTTGAAGTTGCTGAGCACCTCTTCTTTTCCATCGGGATACTGGAATGAAACGTTTTCAAACTCAATGTCGCCTTTAATGGGTTCCCAGTTCTCCTTGTGGGGATCAAAGAAATCTCCATACTTTTCCAGAACCTCTGGGGAGTCTATCACCTGGGGCTTCTCTTCCAGAAGGGAGGTCACCCGCTCAATATTTGCCTGAGCAGAAATGCACTGGGACAAAATTCCTGCAAGCCTCTGAATTGGTTCAAAAATTCCAACTGCATATGCAGTAAATGCAGCAAGTGTTCCTATGTCCATACTTCCATTCAGAACCATAATGCCACCACGCTCCAGTACAAGGGCAGTTGCCAGAGCTCCAAAGAAAACTACCAGCGGAATATAAATTGCATTTAATCTGGCAGCCTTGATAGACGCACTTCTCATCTCCTCAGTGACAGAGGCAAACTCCCGGAAGTTTTTCTCCTCCACAACCAGGGATTTCACAGTTTTCGCGCCCATAATTCCTTCGTTGTAGCCACTTGTGATCTTGGAATTGATTTTTCTCACCTGACGGTTCCATGTGAGGATCTTATTCTGGAAATACCAGGTAAGGACTGCAATAGCTGGAACGATCAGCATGATCACCAAAGCCAGTTTCCAGTTCAGAAACAGCATTGCAACAAACACACCCACTACATAAAAGATAGCCCACAGCATATCGATCACATCCCAGGCGATCAACTCTGTGATCCTGGCTACGTCGTTCATTACCCTGGACAGGATATATCCAACCGGAGTTGCATTGTAGTAGGAAAAAGACAGCTTCTGAAGATGAACAAACAATGCCCTTTTCATATCACGGCCTGTTTCCACATCAAGTGTCATGCAGCCTCTGGTGAAACAGATGACGGACCACATCTGAAAGACGATCACTGCAATATACAGCGCAATAAATCCTCCAAGTCCTGCCAGAGTATTTTTCTCGATAAAGGAATCAATGGCCTGTCGCTGAAATAACGGCATGATAATATCCACTACGGAGCAGAGAATATTCATCACAATTACCATAATCAGCACATTTTTCCGGGGTGCAAGGAAAGGGAAAACCTTTTTCCAGATGGAAATATCAATGGATTTTGTATATTCTTTTTCTTCTATCCGCACATTGCACCTCCTTCCATGAGACGGATGTCACTGTTCATCTGAATCTCATAAATGTCTTTGTATGGTCCCTCCTGGTGGATCAGTTCCTCATGGGTACCCATCTGCTGGATTTCTCCCTTGTCCATCACAATAATACAGTCAGCCTGCATAAGAGATGTGATCCGGTGGGAAATCATAATAACCGTTGCTTTCTCCATCTCTTTTTTCAGTTCTTTGCGGATCTTGTTGTCTGTCTCCGTATCTACTGCGGATAGGGAATCGTCAAATACCAGGATCGGAGCTTCTTTCATCAGCATTCTGGCAATTGCAACACGCTGCTTCTGTCCACCGGACAAAGTGACGCCACGCTCACCTACGATGGTGTCATATCCGTCTGTAAAATGGAGAATTGACTCATCTACACAGGCAATCTTCGCTGCATGGCGGATTTCTTCATCCAGAAGCTTCTCCTTTGTGATGCCAATATTCTCACGGATGGTTCTGGAGAAAAGGAACGGTTCCTGGAGTACCATGCCGATATTCTGGCGCAGGTACTGACGGTCAATGTCACGAATGTCTGTACCGCCAATGGTAATACTGCCGCAGTCTTCCGGCAAATCATATAAACGGTTCAGTAAATGGACCAGAGTTGATTTTCCACTTCCAGTTGTGCCAAGAATTGCAAAGGTACTTCCGGATGGGATTGTGAAATTGATGTTTTTCAGAACCGGGTGGTCTTGGGAGTAACCGAAGGATACATCACGGAAGCAGATATCGCCATTCATGGCAGGCTTCATTCCACTGACATGTCCCAAAGTCTGCTTTTCTCCACAGCCTTTATTTCCGGAATCCTTACTCGTTCGCTCTGCTGTCCGCGCAGGAATCTTATAATCCAGAGTTGCCTCACTCTGTCCTGCCTTCTTCTTTTTCGCAATATTCTCTGCATTTTCATTTCTGTCTGTAGACTTAGCTTCACACTTTACAGCAGCATCCTCTTCCTCAGCCTCCAGAATATAAGCCACACGTTCCATGGAAACCCCAGCCTTACTCATATCTGAAATAATCCTTCCCAGGCTTCGCACCGGCCAGGTCAGGGACGCATTATAGGAAATAAATGCCATAAACTCGCCCAATGTGATCTGTCCATTCACGGCAAAAACAACACCAGTCACCATAACCACCAGCACCTGCAGGTTGGTGATCAAATCTCCCGATGCCCAGTAAACGCTCATCAGTTTTCCAAGATATACCCATAAATTGGAGTAGGCATTATTTTTCTCATCAAACCGATCGATCTCATACTTTTCTCTACCAAAAGCACGCACTACACGAACTCCAGTCAGATTCTCCTGCACGGTACTGGAAAGTGCCCCCTCCGCCTCATCAGCATCCTGAAAACGTTTCCCGATCCTGGAATAGAAATAGCAGGAATAACCGATGATCACCGGGAAAAAAGCTGCCGCAGCCAGTGTGATCTGCACATTCATGGAAAACATGATTCCCAGATACAGTACGATCAGGAAACAGATTCGAAACACCTCCGGCAGCTGCCTGCACACAAAGTTACGGATCACTTCCACGTCAGAGGTACATCTCTGAATGATCTCCCCGGTCTGGTGCTTTACATGCCAGGAAAAAGGCAGATACTGGGTGTGGTGATACAAGGTGTCACGGATGGATTTCAGGAAATTCTCTGAGCCTTTTGCCAGGCACATTTTACTTAAGTAATTAAAAACTCCCGAAAGAACTGCCGAAGCAGCTACCAGAAGTGCTGCCAGAAGCAGTGTCTGCCGCACATTCAGACCATCCGGAATTCCATCCAGCACCAGAATATGGTCTGCTGTGTATTTCACGATCTGTGGGATCAACGCATTACATGCTGTAAACAACACCGAAAATAATAGCGTTCCCACAAAAAACCGGATATTTCCTTTCAGGAAACGGAAAATGATCCGGAATTTCCCGGTTTTATTCTTCGTATTCATACTTTCCCCCCATTTTATAGAAAAAGGACACTCCCTGAACGAATCAAGGAATGTCCTCCTTCACTCCAAAAGTTTTACATATTCTTTCCAATGCATCATATTCCAAGGCCTTGTTTCCTACATAACTCTCAAAGGCTCCAAAAAATTCCCAGGCCGCAGGCTGCAGATACAGTTCTTTTTTCACATATCCATCCAGGATCACTGCTTCTGGCAAAAGACTTTTATAGGCGGCGCTCTGTGCCCCCAGCACATAAATCCTGTACTCCTTCGACAGCTGCTCCAAAGCTTTTTTCTGCTCTGCAGTTGGTGCAAGCTCACCATTTACCAGAATACTTCCCGGAACCGGCTTTTGTACCAGCTTCATGGAAATACGCTCTCCCTGCAGGTTCCATTTCCCACACACAAGGTAAGTCTCACCATTGTAGGAAACCGTTTCCACCTGGTTCTCCTCTGGTCTGGCTGCAGCAAATACCGGAAGGCGCATTATCCGAAGGCGGTTTTCCTTTCCGTAGTCTCCCAGCTGCTGGCAATCTGCCGGAGCATATATCCGGTCAAATACAGTAAGGGCTTTTCGCCATCTTGCCGGATATTTTTCATGGATGTAAGGCAGAAAATCAAGATCCACCAGAACTTTCATTTTCGCCGGTGCCTCTGCTGCCAGATAATATGGCAGATACCCTGTACTTCCAGCCATGATCACCACATCCCAGGAACTGCTGCCGAACAGCCTGCCCCACTCTCTTCTGGCAAGCATTCGCATATATCTTCGTATTTCCGGATTTTCCAGATAAAGAGCCGGATTTTTCTCAATCATACGGTAATTCAGGAAATCTTCCTCACTCAAAGTCATCCTTCCTGCGCCCATCACTTTTGGAAGCTCTTTTTCAAAGGCGAGAAATTCTTTCACATCTCCCTTGCTTCCAAGCCAGCCACTATAAATAACCGTATCATATTTTTCCCTGTCCATACTGTCTGCAAGCTTTCGGACAACAAGCTTAGCCTCCCGCTCGGCTTTCCAGCTGCTAAGGATCAAGACTTTCTTCCTTTCCTCCTGATTTCGAAGGGAGAAAAACTCCATTCCAGGCACTGCATTCTGACTTCGGATACGCTCCAGAAGACTGCCTCTGCCTTCTTTTAATCCTTCCTTTTTCTCTATGATCACATTTCCATCATAGACTTTTCCCAGGGTGCATTTTTCCAGCCATGCTTCCTTCGCTTTGCTCTTAGACGGAGCGTAGATATAATCTGTTTTCAGAAGCTCCCTTGCGGTAACTGAGAGAAATTCTGCAGTCTCCACAGACTTCCTATCATAAATTTCCAGCATGGGATTAAAATAAACCTGTGCTTCTTTTTTCACAAAAGAGCCTGGCAGAACCATATTACCGATAATGTAACTTGCCTGGGAAAGCGCCTCCAGATATTCACGACTTTCCTCTTTTACATAGTCCACACCTGTTTTTTTCACCAGATGAAAACCGCCTTTTATGCAGGCCGTAACACTCGCCTTCTCAGAGGAAACATAATTCTTCAGCGCATAGTCCAGCATTTCCAGAAGCAGGTCACTGCCAGGCTTTTTTTCATCTATAAGGAAGAAAAAATGGGAAGCCTCCACCGGATTCCCGCATACCTCTGCGTAGGCATAGTTTTTGGAAAGTTCTTTCTTATTCTCATGGATAAATTTCAGAGCCTGACGCTTCACGCTCTCATAATCCTCCATATTATCTTTCAAAATCTTCTCTATCTCATTCATCTGAAGTCCTCTTACCTTCTATCAGCTCATCCAGCTTCCCACTCTGTTCCTCGTTCCAGGACATGGCCTGAAAGCTGTAAGGCATCTCTGTTGTGCAGTCTTCTGCCAGCAGCTTCATATTCATGGTTTTTGCAGCAAGGGTACCCAGGCTTTCTTCTTCCTCTTCCGGACAGATAAAATAATCGCACAGATTCATAAATGCAAAGGGTTTCTCAAGCCATCCGGTAAGGATCACCCTTCCCTCCAGGTGAAGATCTGAAACCATAGCTTTCAGCTTCTGATACCCTTTCCCTTTTCCGGTAATGTAAAGACAAGTATTTTTCTCCAGACGGTCAAAAGCCTTCAGAACGTTCTGGGCTTTCTGCTGGTACATACAGATATAATTGACTTTCTCTGTATCCGGTGCCGGAATGGCTTCCACGGTAATAACAGCCGGATTGTTTCCCTGGTATCTGGCAATAAAGTAGCTTTCTGTGGCAGATACGATTACCTGCTGGCCTGCCAGCTCCTTTGCAATCTGTTTTTCCCGGACAAAACGTGCATTGTATTGGAAAAACCGAACGCCATCCATCTCCTTTGCCACCACTGAAAACAGGCTCTTTTTCCCGGTAAGGTCAATTGCACAGTCGAATTTCGCCTCTCCAAACAGGCGCCTTGCCTCTCTCTTGTAAAAAGCATGTGGAATATCTTTTATTTTTCCCTTCAAAAACAGCTCATTCTGCGCGATTTCCTCCGCTTTTCCGTTAAAAGGCTGACCACGGTAAAGGATCCGAAGCCCGGTAGGAAGACCTATGATCTGTTCTTCTGCAAAATCGTCTCCACCACCGCACACAAGCAGGGTAACATCGTATTTCTGAAAATCCAGGTTCTCTGCAAGTCCAAGAAATGCTTCGGTGTCATCTCCCTCCGAAAAATCACCGGCATACATCAGAAGCTTTTTCTTTGGTGACTGTGCCTCATCCTGACAGGCTATACACCTGGAATCTTCTTTTCCGTGGAACACAATGTCTGCAAGGCGGCGGCAGACCTCTCCGTCATCTTGCGGACACGCCCAGGCTGCTTCCCTTTCGTAAACCTTCCGGTATGGCTCCATGGCTCTTTCGGCATCCTTCACATAAGCTCCAAGCTGCTCATAAGTTTCTGCAACAGGACCCGGCAGCTTATCAATTCCGAAGTATAAGCCTCTGTAATTTTTATATTCTGCAAGATCCGGGATAAAGAACAAAATGGGCTTTTTCGATACCAGATAGTCAAAATAAATACTGGAATAATCGGAAATCAGAACATCTGTAGCACGAAGAAGCTCATTGGTATCTACGGTTGCAGGAATATACTGGCCGGTTATCCCTACTGTGTCTTTAATGTGGTAGTATACAATCTGATGAGGCTTCACCAGCACCTGGTACTCCCTGGTATCCACATTCTCCTCGATAGTGCGGATCATCTTCTCATAGGCATCCAGGCTGGTATCAGGGCTGGAATACCTGCTGCCCTTCCAGGTAGGCGCATAAAGGATCAGCTTCTTCTTTGGATCTGCCTCCACGCCTGCCATCTGCAGCTTCTTAAATATGGCCTCCCGGTCTGTGTGAAAATAGCTGTCATTACGGGGCTGCCCGATTTCCAGGATTTTTCCGGGATAAAGATTTTTCATTTTGAACGCATTCTCATAAATCTCTGTCATAAAATGATTGGGCGCGATCAGATAGTCTGCTGCAAGGAAATTCCTTACTGTATTTCCTGCACTCACCTTGCCTGCCGGAATGTCAAATCCAATGGTTTTTAACGGGATTCCGTGCCAGGTATCCACAAAGATCTGCTCCTTACGTTTGGTAAAATATCCGGGAAAGCTTACATTATTGATCAGATATTTGGCTGTAGCCAGATATTCCCTGTATTCTACAGACTGGAATTTAATAAATTTCACATTTGGATCATCCCTGTAAAGTCCCATCCATGGTTCATTATCCGAAAAATCGTCAATGACCCAGACATGGAGATACTCCTGAAATTCTGTCTGGGTCAGCAAATACTTGAAAATGGCATGAGGGCTGCAGGTCATGCCTCTGCCCCCAAATGCCTCGTATAGTATACATTTTTCTTTTATGGGACTGTCAAGAAAATCCGCGTACTTCTCCCGAAGCTCCTCCGTAAGATTGTATTTAGCCTCATCCCTGGCTCTCTTTAAGGCAGCCTCAAAAGTGTCCTTCTCTTTACCGGAATTTTCATCCGGGCGGACTATCCTTTTCACCAGCTTCTTCAGGTTGTTCACGGTGATCTTCATGTTACTTCCCCCTCTTCTTCGCAACTACACGTTCAAAAAGTCTGTCCCATTCTTTCACTGCCTTGTCGATAGAAAAATCATCAGACTTGGCAATGGCATTCGCAGACATCCGGGCACGAAGCTCTTCATCATGTGCCAGTTTCAGCATAGCCTGGGCAAATTTGTGGGGATCAAACGCTTCAGGAAGGAAACCGGTCTTTCCGTCATCAATGATCAGATCCATGGCGCCCATATGATAAGCGATCACCGGAAGGCCAAACTCAAAGGCTTCCATAATCACCATAGGCCAGCCTTCCCATCTGGATGGAAGAAGGAAAACAGAAGAATTCAGATAATACTTCTCAGGCTCATTGGTATATCCTACAAAATGGACTCGCTTCTCCAGATGACGCTTCTTCGCGTCTGCCCTGATCTGGTCAAAAAGATCTCCGTCTCCGATGATATCAAGCTCCCACTCCGAATCCTCTTTGCAGAACTCTTCAAAGGATTCCATCATCAGATCCAGTCCTTTGGCATATACGAAACGGGTCGCCATGAGAAAACGTTTGGATTTCACATCGCACTTCTTTTCACTGACAAAGCTTCTGGGATTGATTTTTACTTCACAATCTATTCCAAGCTTCTCCATATAATCGCGCTTATCATAATCACTCAACACAATGTAGCGGTCCAGATTTGGCAGATACTGCTGAAGAAGGTTCTCCTGCTGCCAGAAGACGACAGGCTTCACATGAAGATATCCGTCATAGCAGTTATGCTGCCAGCCGATGGTTGCGGCTTTTAGCCGGGGCGCGATCATGGCAAGTCTCAGGCTTAAGGATGCTGTGGTAAGGATCACGTCATAATCCTGGGAATTGAAATATTCCACCCATTTCTCTCTTGTTTTTTTAGGAAAAATTGCTTCTGCAAGAATGGGATTCAGGCTTTTTTTATTAAACAGACCAGATCTGTCATTGAGCTTCTTCACCAGATAGCGGGCGCAGAAAGCCGGGGTATGATGCTTATTCACGAACTGGCTGTTGTCAATGAAATCCACATTGATATCTTCACTTAAATGATACATGGTGCGGTCTTCACGAAAGCGGTCTTCATAAGTCATGATCGTCACTTCATGCTCTTTCACCAGCTCGTTGGCCAACAGGGAAACCACTCTCTTGGTTCCGCCCAGATCAAAGATTTTTGTTATCCAGATACATATTTTCATGTTATATACCACCCCTGCAGGGGCTTCCTCCTTTTGCGGGATAAATCCTGAAGCATGTAAAAAAGGCTTTCGTATTTTCTCTGTTATACCGTAATTTTGAAATAATCCAGAACACGTTTGCAGTAATTATCTGTTACATTATGAGTCTTTGCAAGAATTGCCTTACGCTGATTCTCATAGTCATCTTTTCCATTTTTGACATCCAGAACAAACTGTTCAAACTGCTGTACATTGTAAATATGTTCTCCTGGCATGTATTCCAGTGGATCTTCAAATACCCATCCTCTGGACTCCGTATAGGCATCATAGTCATCCAGGGTAAATCCAATAGGTCTGTTGAGAAGCAGATAATCAATTGCCACAGAGGAATAGTCAGAAATCAGGGCATCCGAACAGTTGATAAACTCATAAAGCTGCAAGCCATTGTCTTCCAGATCCTGATTTTCCAGGTAAACAATGTTTGTCAGCACATTTTCTCCGAAGTCATATGGAATCTGGAGATAATGCTTCTTAATTACCACAAGTACATGATTATCACGACAGAAATTATTAAAAGCAAGAAGCCGCTCCTTATCGTCCAGGATCGGGATATTAAATTCATTGTTCAGCGTTTCCTCATTCAGTCTCTCGCTGCTTGCATGACGGTAGGTAGGCATCCACAGGATCAGCCTGTCACTGTCAGCTGCTTTCAGAAGCTTTTCCTTATATGCTCTTGCGGCGTCGCTTCCCTTCATCATCTGATCGTAACGGGGATAGCCAAGTGCAAGAAGCTTCCTGGAACTGCAGCCAAAGAACTCTTTCTTCGTCTCAATAAACACATCTCCTGGCACCAGACAGTAGTCGAAAAATACCTTGCGGTTGTTCTTGTTCGCCTTGTAGCCGCAGCCATGCCAGAGATTTACAAAAGTCTGACCCTTTCTTGCCATTCCGATCCAGTTAAACGCCTGGGTGTAGAAAATAAAGGCTGAAGTCAATGCATAGCGGTAAGCTGCTGCCCTGCGGATCGTCGTGTTCTTCTTGAAATTGCGAACAAACTTCACATTCTCCGCTTGGTATTTCTTATACTTCTCCGGCTCATGAACCAGCCAGACAAGCTCATATTTTTTATTATATCCATTTGCAACCATATAATCAAAAAGAGCCCGGCAATTGTCTGTAAAATCATCATTTGTCTCAAACAGGATTCTGTTTTTCACCATACGCGGGGGGAATTTGCGAAGTCTTCTCACTTTCCAGCGGTCATATAAAGCATAAGTCACATAGCCTTTGAAAGTGGTGAACAAAGGTCCTGCGCCCTGCTCTTTCAGGATTTTTGAAAATTTCTTTAGAATTCTCTGTGCTCTTTCCATGGATTTTACCTTTCTTAATATATTACAATCCAGAGCCTGTTTAAAAAAGGCTCTAAATCAGTCCGCATTAATACTCTTTCAGTTTCTCACGAAGCATTGTAGAAGAAGTATCTTTGGTGTAGGGAAGATAAACCAGCCTGGCTCCCAGGGCTTCCATCTCTTTCCCGGTGCGCTCCCAGCGCTCATTTCCCTTCCAGTCATCTCCGATATAAATTTCATCGAAACGGATCTTATCCCAGATTTCTTTTTTATCAAGGGTATTTGTGATGATCACCTCGTCCACATATTTAATAGACCGGACGATCTCAGCCCGCTCTTCCAATGGCACGATAGGTCTTTTATTCTTATAGCTTTCCACAAGCTCATCTGTATTTACGCCTACGATCAGATAATCACATCTTCTCTTAGCATTTTTGATCAGGTTCAGATGACCGATATGAAACATATCGTAAGTTCCCTGTGTGTATCCGATTACCTTTCCCATTTATCCCTCTCCTGTATCTGTTTTTTTCGAAAAAATAATCATAGCACATTGTTTTCTAAATAACTATACCACTCACTTGTCTGTGAATCCGATTGATATAATTATTTACGAAATGATGTACTAGAACCTTTTTGGATGGGTAACTTCTGCTTTTATTTTACTTTATATTCAAATACTCTGCAAGTGCCTCGCAGTAACCTGACTTCTTTGGCATAGTGTGCATTGCAGGCAATAATCTTCTTCTCTCTTCTTTAAAAGGATCCTCTCCCACTGCGATATGGGAAAAATAGTCCTTCAGATCCTCTAAATTGTAAATCTTCTCACCTGGCATATATGCTTCCGGATTTTCAAATACAAATCCTCTTGTATTTCGATAGCTTTCCAGGTCTGTGAGCACATAGCCCAGAGGTCGGTCAAGAAGCATATAGTCTACTGCAATGGAGGAATAATCCGAAATCAGTCCATCCATAAGTCCCACCAGTTCATACAGCTGAATGCCCGATTTCTGAAGCATTTCTTCTGTCACATAACGGATATTGGTATACGCACCTTCATCCAGGGACCAGCCAGACTGAAGGGGATGTTTTTTGATGATCAGAAATATTCCGCATTCCCTTAAATGAACATCCAGTGCTTTCAGCTCCGCCTCGCTCTCCAATGCAGGAAGCTGAAAGGGAAGTTCAATTTCATTCTCTGCGCTGATCAGCACCTCACTTTTTCGGAAAGTAGGCATCCAGATCACGGTTTTCATATCCTTATGGGAAAAAAGCTTCTCCAGCGCCTCCCCACGGCTGACAGATGGATGGAGCATCCAGTCATATCTTGGATAGCCAAGGGCAAGAATCTTCTCTTTCTCACAGTTCCAGTAACGGGATTTTGTTTCCACAAACACAGGTCCCGGCACCATGGCATGGTCAAAATGCATCATGCTTTTTCCTGCAGGCGGCTTGTTGTCTTTGGCTGCATCCTTATAGCCGCAGCCATGCCACATGTTCACTGTGGTCTGCCCTTTACAATGGTAAAAATTCAGGTAAGCTGTATTGTTTGTATAGAAAAAAAATCCTGCAACAGCACCATAATAATAAGAAAGGGGACTGGACCAGCCATATTTATTCTCTGCAGTTACAAATTTAACATTCTTGCATTTCAGTTTCTCACATTTTTTCTTATCGGAAACCATCCAGATAATCTGATAGTTCTCATTTATTTTATTCTGAATCAGATATTCATAAAAGGCCCTGGGATTGTCTGTCATGTCCTGCATGGTACGGTTTTTCAGCACAATGCAGTTCTGACGGAGCTTCCCGTGATTCCCGAACCATTTTCCCACCATGGCAAGCTCCGCTTTTGAACAAAAGCGGCCCAGATAATAAAGAACACTTCCAGCCAGACCCTCTTCTTTTATTTTCCTTTTAAGGGAATCCTTTGTCATCTCTTACCCTCGTTTCTATAATTTACCTGATAAAATTACGATACACCAGAGTGCTTTTGAAAAAAGCTATTTGCAATTACATCTCAAAAGACGATTTCTCTGGAAAAATCACTTCAAAGCTTCTCTGAATTTCTTTCTTCTGCTTCTCAAAATCGCCCACATTCACATCATCATTAAGGCAGATCATCTTACACGCCTGTCTGCGAATGGTATGGTGAATCTGCTGATCATGTTTTCCTATGGTGTAAAATCTTCCAAGCTTCGGTGACTGGGGCGTAAATTTTCCTTCCATGTACTGCCAGTATTTCATCACGTACTGGTTCACATCGAATACTGTGCGGAAACGATTTTTACAAACCTCATCCAGAACAGCGCCTTCTTCGTCCCATACTTTCCAATAGGTTGCTTTCAAAAAAGGACTTGGAAGATGTGAATATTTAAAACTGGAAAATTCACAATAAGGCAGCATCAGCACATTGCGGAAGAGCATTGCTCCATAAGCCGGGCTAAACCATTTTTTTGCCTGCTTTTTGATCACTTCTTTTTTATTATAATGCATATTGACAAGAGCTGCATCATTCATAAGAATATTGGCAAAAGGATTGCGGATATTGTCCTGCACAAGGGCAGTCTCAATACAGCAGTCACAGGGGAGTCCGTTTTTGAAAAAATCTTCCGGTCTCACGAAATCAATGAGAAACATATCATCATTAAAAAAGACGAAATGCTCTGACAATCCTTTTATTCGGTGAAGATTCAGTTCTATAGAATTAATATTAAAGGTAGGAAGATAAGCAGGCGCCATAAAATCCTCATGCTTTACAATCTGAATCTTTTCATGCGCTGTGTTCAGCCACTTTGGAACATGTCCCCATGTAACAAAATATATTTTATTTACCCAGGGAGCAAATTTCTCCACACCGCGGAACCAGTACTGAAGATTGTCCCAGTCGCGGTATCTGCTCTCCCCGGCGTCAGTTCCCCTGCCAGGCTGATATTCCCTGCGCTGTGCAAGCCAGTCAGGGTCACTGCCGTCCACCCAGGTGAGCACAAAATCTATTTTTTCCATTCCTATTCTCCTGCTCTTTAAATGGTTGCGGTCTAGAAATGTGACGCACATCTTGCAGAAAGCCTTTTTCAAACACGCTCTATAGCTTTCTCAGTCAGCTTATCTGCCATACAGAAGCATCAGCTTCTGCCCTTCCTTATGGATGTCAAATCCTGCTTCTGCCAGCCTTCTGGCCGCTTCTTCTCTTTCGATTCTCCCGGCTTCCTTCATCTTAAACACAGCTTTGGCCCATTTCTCCGGGCTTTCTGCCAGAGAAATCATCGTCACATTTTCCCGGGAGAGTACTGCTTCTCCTGTGATCTGGTCTGAAATCACACAGGGCAGGCCATTGGCCTGAGCTTCCAGAAGAGTAAAGGGAAGTCCCTCAAATAAAGAAGGAAACAGGAAAACATCCATGGCGCTTAAGTACCGCTCCACGTCCTGACATACTCCCGTAAATATGATTTTATCCAGGACACCCGCCTTCTTAGCCTGCTCCTGGATCTGTTCCTTTAATTCGCCGTCACCTATAAGGCAAAGCCTTGCAGCTGGCTCTTTTCGTTGGATTTCATGGAAAATACGGAGAATGGCCTCATGATTCTTCTGAACCTGAAACCTGCCTACATGCCCTACTACCAGGGCATCCCCGGAAATACCCAGCTTCTCTCTGATTTTCCGCCTGTTTGACTCTGAAAAGCCATATTTATCTGTCTCAATTGCGTTTGCAACCAATGTTACTTCTCCCCGTTCAAAAGCCTTATCTCCGAACAGCCATCTGCCTGCTTTTTCGGAACAGGCAAACTTCTCATTCACATAATGCTTCATTCTGGGACGATTCATGCCATCCATCAACTTACGCACAATTCCCGGTGCTGAAGCGTTATGGGAATGTGCGATCACCTTTCTCACTCCAGCCTGCTTCGCCAGGCGAAGTGGTACGATATTGGCTGCTGAAAGCATATTCACATGCACGACATCGTACTTCTCCCGGGAAAGGAGCTTCCGAAAGGCCTTTATATAGCCAAAGTAATCTTTTTTTATATTGGGAACATAAAAAACCCGTCCACCAAGCTCCAGGATTTCTTTCTCATAAGCAATCGTTCCATACATGGATACAAAATCAAAGGATACTCCCTGTCTGGCCAGTTCCCTGAAATAATTCATTACAAATGCTTCCATACCGCCAGGATTATTTCCCAGCCCTACCTGCAGGATTTTCATTTTTCACCTTCTAAACGCTTTATCAGCTTGTCATATCTGGAAACTTCCCGGGTTAATTCCTTTTTCATAATCAGCCACCTATCATTTTACTGTATTGCTCAGAGATCGGACCAATGTCGCCGTATGCGATCAGCTTACCTTTTTCCAGAATCATGGCCTTATTGCAAAGGCGCTGTACCTGTTCCAGAGAATGGGATACAAAAAGGACGGTAACACCTGAGTCAAACATACTCATGATCTTCTTTTCACTTTTTTTACGGAACTTGGCGTCACCTACGGAAAGGACCTCGTCCAGAATCAGGATCTTCGGTTCTACTACTGTGGCAATAGAAAAGCCAAGTCTGGATTTCATACCGGAGGAATAATTTTTCACCGGAACATCCATGAATTTCTGAAGTTCAGAGAATTCTACAATCTCATCATATTTGCTGTCAATAAATTTCTTGGTATATCCAAGCATGGCACCATACAGGTAAATATTCTCTTTTCCTGTATACTGCGGGTCAAAACCAGCGCCAAGCTCCAGAAGGGGAACCATTTTCCCATGTTTGTCCACATGACCCTCAGTAGGCTTGAATACACCGGAAATCACCTTCAGAAGAGTACTTTTTCCAGCTCCGTTAAGACCAAGGATACCTACACGGTCTCCCTTTTCCACACTGAAGCTTACATTCTTCAGGGCCCAGAATTCATTGTACTGGATTTCTCTCTTAATGGTTTTAAATATATAATCTTTTAAGCTGTCAACCTTCTCACGGCTCAGGTTGAACTTCATGCTTACGTTATCGACTTCAATGGCTGTCTTGCTCATATTTTCTCCTTAACATATTCCTGTAAATGGTAGTTTAGAGCGTGTTTGAAAAATACTTTCTGCAGGGAATGATTTTTCAAACAGGTTCTAGATGTACAGAATAAAATTATCCTGTTTTTTCTTGAAGCATACAAGTCCGATGATGGTAATCACTACGCTGAATGCAGCTGCATAAATTACATATGGCGCATACATAGGCTCTCCGAATATTGCAGATCGGAAAATCTGAATGGTACAGTACAGAGGATTGAACTTCAGGATCCATGCCCAGCCACTCTTCAGCAGCTTGCTTGGATAATAGAAGATGGCACATGTATACATGATCAGCATCAGGGCAACAGACCAGAGGTACTCAATATCTCTGAAAAATACACCGATAGTTGCAAGGAACATTCCACTTCCGTAGGAAAGGATCAGAATGATGATCAGGGCAACCGGTGCCTGAAGCAGATAAATAGTCGGTTTCACACCCAGGATCACGCCTACAATGGCAAGCACAACCAGGGAGATCAGAAAAATAATATAATTATAAATTACAGTTGAAAGTGGATACAGATATTTCGGTACATACACTTTCTTGATCATTGCTGCATTGGACCGGATGGATTTCAGCGCTGCTTTGGTTGCAGAGGAATAAAAGCTGTACAGAAGACGTCCGGAAAGAATGTATACAGGGAATGTTTTGTCCGTGTTTCCATACAGGGTTCCGAAGACAATGGTCAGTACCACCATGGAAAGCAGTGGTTCTAGCATGGACCACAAAATACCAAGGTAGGAACGACGATATTTCAGCTTGATTCCTTTTTTGACCAGCTCACTTAACAGGAACTGATACTGTCTGAGATTATCTAAATATTTCTTCATATTCACTCCATTATATTTTGAAAAATTTGGCTTTCTGTTTTATCCAAAGCATTCGTATATAAACTTCTTTTTGGAAAAAAGCCAAACTGTATTGTAACATACTCTTTCCCAGGTTGCAATATTGCGATTTAACCTGGAAGCGATCAATCAGTTACTGTGTTACTCCGTGACCAATAACATCAATCATTCCAGATTCTTACTTGCATCTACTGCCATCTGGTAGGCTTCTGCATAAGAAATTCCAGTCTTTCTGCAGATTTCCGCCAGGCTTTCATACTCCGGATAGCATTTCTCTGCTCCTTCTGAACCGCAGATTTTCACTTCCACCTCACCGAAGGGAATCATTACTTTCCGCTTTCTCCGGGGCAAAATCGTGCGCTCCATCTTGACCCTGCGGATACCAATACTGGTAGTTTCTGCAAAAATCAAAGCTTCCATTCCCGGGACATCTTCTTCCTTACAGATTACGGTAAGAAGCCATGCAGGACGGTTTTTCTTCATATATACAGGAGTATAATGCACATCCCTTGCACCGGCCTCAAAAAGCTTCTCCATGACAAAGCCAAGTACTTCACCGCTGCAGTCATCGATGTTTGTTTCCAGCTTGTAGATGTAATCTGCACAATCCGCGCTTTCCGTAACACCGGTCTGAATTTTGGCAGTTTCATTTGCCGCACTTTCATTTCCTGCCGGAATTCCCACCGCTTTTTCCGGTTTATGGGATTCTTCCGGGTGAATCAGCATTGCACGCAGGATTCCCGGGCACTCATACGTCCTCTTGCCAGCTCCGATACCTGTTTTCTCAATTGCAAAGGTCTCCGGTAATTTGCAGGAAGTACGTACTGCTGCCACAATTGCCGCACCTGTAGGAGTTACCAGTTCACCCTGTACCGGAGTGATCCGCAGATTCAGGCCACACTGCTGTACAATATGGGTTACCGCTGGAACCGGAACTGGTAAAATGCCATGCTGGCAGCGGACCGTACCCATTCCTTCACATAATACAGGTACAATGACCTCTGTAATTCCAAGATTGTCCAGGCAGACTGCCACGGACAAAATATCTACAATGGAATCCACAGCTCCAACTTCGTGGAAATGCACCTCCTCCACCGGAACATTGTGGGCTTTTGCTTCTGCCCTTGCCAGGATCTGAAAAATTTTAAGGGCAATACCTCTGGCACTGTCAGTCATCTTTGTGTCAGCAAGTATCTGACAGATTTCGTTCATACCGCGATGTTTGTGATGACGATGGGGCTCGTGAGTATGTGCTGCTATCTCATCTCCATGATCATGTCCATGTGCTGCCACATTCTTTGCAGCTGCCTCATGGCTATGCTCATACTGGTGATTATGTTCTTCTGCCCCATGCATATGACTGTGATCATGTCCATGTAAATACTCCATATCATGGTCATGTCCATCTATCTCTTCGTTCAGAATCACATCGAAATCACAGGCATCAATCCCGGATTTCGTCACCCTGCTTACTTTTATCTCAAATCCCTGCACCGGAATACTTTCAAGTACATCCTCCAGCACCTTCTGATCTGCTCCCAGATCCAGCAGTGCTGCCACTGTCATATCACCACTGATTCCGGAATAACACTCCAGATATAATGATTTTCCCATAATTCTCCTCGTTACAAATTTATCAAATTGCTTTTCAATTTGTGTCTCTTACTTACCAAGCGCCAGCCGGTTCATCTGCGTTGCCAGATATCCGGCTCCATATCCATTGTCAATATTCACGGTGGCAATTCCATTTGCACAGGAATTGATCATGGTCAAAAGTGCTGATAATCCATGGAAATTCGCTCCATATCCCACAGACGTAGGCACCGCGATCACCGGTCTGCTCACAAGACCGCCCATAACGCTGGCAAGAGCGCCCTCCATGCCAGCCACAGCCACAACACAATTCGCGTCCTGAATGATCTCCAGCCTGGAAAACAGCCTGTGCATTCCACTTACACCAACATCATAAATTCGTTCCACGTAAGTTCCAAAATATTCTGCAGTCTGTGCTGCTTCCTCGGCCACCGGAATATCTGCAGTGCCTGCAGTACAGACAGCCACCTTTCCCTCATGAATCTTATCTGGTTTCTCTATTTTCAGGATTCTGGAAACAGGGTCATACTGAACTTCTGGAAACTTCTCCTTCACCAGCTCATACTGTGCCTGGGAAGCCCTTGTTCCAAGTACTTCTCCCTCTTCCATATATAAACGTTCAAATATTTTCAGCAAATGGGCATCTGCCTTATTGCTACAGTAAATCACCTCTGCAAAACCAGTGCGGGCTTTTCTCCCCGTATCCAGCTTGGCATAATCCATTTCCTTGTAGCCATCCTGTCGAATCAGCTTTCCTGCTGCTTCCGGAGAAAGTCCTCCCATTTGCACCTGGACAAGGATTTCTTCTAATGTCATGTACAAATCACTCCATTTCCTAAAACGTGTTTGAAAAAGGCATTCTGCAAAATGTGCGTCACAATTTGCGGGAATGTTTTTTCAAACAGGCTCTAAAATGCAACACAATTATAACGTTTTCTTCTCTTTTATTCAACAAAAAAATCCTGCCTCATTTTGCTGAAGCAGGATTTCTATGCATCGCGAAGCGTGTTACTTGTCACGGAGCGAACCGTAACGGATTTCTTCCAAAGCCGGCTGTTCTGAGCGTAATCAGCGCTCCCAGGACGTCTGATTATGTTTTATTTCGCTTTGGCTGCCTTTTTATCTCCAAGGAAACCAATAGATGTAACACAGATCAGTTTATCGAAGATCATAAACATAGCTGGTAAGATAAACAGTACAACTACCATACTGATGATCGCACCACGGGCAAGCAATGTACAGATAGAACCGATCATCTCAACCTGTGAATAACAGGAAACACCGAAGGTTGCTGCGAAGAAGCTGAGACCACTGCTGATAATGGACGGCATGCTGGTCTTATGGGCAATGCTGATGGCTTCCATCTTATTCTTACCGTGCTGTCTCTCTCTCTGATAACGGGTAGTCATCAGGATCGCATAGTCAACGGTTGCACCCAGCTGGATGGCACCAATAACAATACTTGCAACGAACGGAAGGCTGATTCCCTGATAGTACGGAATGGCCATATTGACAAAAATCGCAAACTCAATAACCGCAACCAGAATGATCGGAAGGGAAATTGATTTAAAGATAATCATAATGATCAGGAAAATGGCACCGATGGAGATTACATTTACACGAACCAGATCGGCATCTGTGGTATCCTGAAGATCTTTCATAAGCGGTGCCTCACCGATTACCATTGCAGTATTATCGTATTTCTTTACTATTTTATCAATTTCTGCAAGCTGGGCATTTACCTCATCTGTAGCAGAACCATATTCAGAGCATACAAATGCAAGCTCATATTGATCTCCTTTGAAAATCTTCTTCAGATCATCCGGGATCATAGACTCCGGAACGGTAGGTCCGATCAGGGAATTCATACCCAGACTCCACTTCACACCCTCAACCTTATCAATATCATTTAACATCTGCTGTTTCTGCTTGGAGTCCATATTCTTATCCATCATAATCATATGGATATTGCCTACTGCGAAAGTTTTCTCCAGCTCATCATTGGCAATGTTGCAATCCAAAGTGGATGGAAGGGATTCTGCAATATTATAGTAAATCTTTGTATGATTGTTTCCATAAATAGCCGGAAGCAGAAGCACCAGGAAAATCACAGTCCAAAGCTTATAATGCTTCGTAATAAATGCAGACGGTTTATCCATTCTGGCAAGAAGCAGCTTATGCTGTGTCTTCTCAATAGGCTTGTCAAAAAACAGAACCAGTGCCGGAAGAATGGTTACACAGCAGATAACACCAATAATAACGCCCTTTGCCATAACAATACCAAGGTCACGTCCAAGAGCAAAGGTCATAACACAAAGTGCAACGAAGCCGGCTACTGTGGTAACAGAGCTTCCAGCTACAGACTTAAAAGTATTGGCAATGGCATGCCCCATGGCACGATCCTTTTCACCAGGGAAACGCTTCTTATTTTCCTCGTAGCTGTTCAGAAGGAAAATGGAATAATCCATGGTAACACCAAGCTGAAGTACCGCGGTAAGTGCCTGCGTAATATAAGAAGTCTCGCCTAAAATAACATTGCTTCCCAGGTTGTAAAGAATAGCAAGTCCGATGCTAAGCAGGAACAAAAACGGAACAACAAAGGATCCGCTTGTCAGCTCCAGAATGATCAGACTGAGTACTGCTGCGATCACAACGTAAATCGGCAGCTCCTGCATGGCAATGTTCTTAATATCTGTAACAACTCCTGTCATGCCACTGAGGAAGCACTGCTCGTTGGCAATCTTACGTAGTTCTGTGATAGCTTCCATGGAAGTATCTGAAGATGTGGTATTATCAAACAAAACCAGCATCATGGTTGCATCGCCATTTATAAATACCTTTCTGTACTTCTCAGGAATCATCTCTACCGGAAGAGTGATATCCGCCACATCATCATACCAGAGAACATCCTTTACATGCTCTACTTCACTGAATTTCTCTTCCAGCTTCTGGACATCCTTCATATCCATATTCTCCACAATTACCATGGAAAAGGCGCCCATACCAAACTCATCTACCAGAATATCCTGACCTTTTACTGTCTCAAGGGTATCCGGCAGGTAACTTAACAGATCATAATTGACTCTCGTCTCTGCGATTCCGATCACAGACGGGATTACCAGCAAAAGTCCGATCAAAAGCACCAGGACCTTATGCTTGGCTATCCATTTTCCTACTTTGACCATTGATGTCATCTCCTTAAATTCATTTCTTTCGTACTATAGTATAACCCAAAATGACCAATAGTCAATATTATTTTTAACAAAAATGAAAAATAGTCATTTTTCTCAAAATCCGATCAAAACGCCGACGATTTTTACCAAAAATGCCGCAATCCAGGCGATCACACATTGTCCGATCACCACTCCAGCTGCCCATTTTCCGCCAAGCTCACGTTTCACAGAAGCAATCGCGGCTACACAAGGCGTATATAAAAGGCAGAAGGTAAGAAGGCACACTGCTGCCAGCGGAGAAAGCACCTCCACCAGTGCCGCTGTGCTTCCAAATAATATGGACAATGTGGAAACCACGCTCTCCTTTGCCATGAAACCTGTTACAAGAGCTGTGGAAAATCTCCAGTCTCCAAAGCCAAGAGGCCCAAATACCGGTGCAATAAATCCGGCAAGTACTGCAAGAATACTGTCTTTGGAATCTGTCACAATATTCAAATGCAGATCAAAGGTCTGTAAAAACCAGATCACAATGGTTGCCACAAAAATAACAGTAAAGGCTCTCTGAAGAAAATCCTTTGCCTTTTCCCAAAGAAGCTGGCCAACGTTTTTTGCACCTGGAAGACGATAATTAGGAAGCTCCATTACAAAGGGAACCGCTTCTCCCTTAAACATGGTTTTTCCAAAAATCAGTGCCATCAGGATTCCCATAATAATTCCGCCGAAATAAAGTGCTATCATTACCAGTGCACCGTATTTCGGGAAAAAGGCAGCTGTAAAGAAAGCATAAATAGGAAGCTTTGCCGAACAGCTCATAAAAGGAGTAAGGAGGATCGTCATCTTACGGTCACGCTCTGAGGGCAGGGTTCTGCTTGCCATAACGCCGGGAACTGTGCAGCCAAAGCCTACAAGCATTGGGACAATGCTTCGTCCGGAAAGTCCAATCTTTCGAAGCAGCTTATCCATTACAAAAGCAACTCTGGCCATATATCCACTGTCTTCCAGAAGTGACAGGAAGAAAAACAGGGTGACGATAATCGGCAGAAAGCTGAGCACACTTCCAACTCCATTGAAAATACCGTCAATTACAAGAGAATGAAGCACATTATTTACGTTCCATGCAGTCATTGCCTGATCCACCACTGCAGTCAGCCAGGCAATTCCCATATCCAGAAGATCTGAAAGTCCCTTTCCGATCACGCCAAAGGTCAGCCAGAAAACCAGAGCCATAATACCTGCGAAGCATGGAATGGCTGTATATTTGCCTGTAAGTATTTTATCCATCTTCTGACTGCGCAGATGCTCCTTGCTTTCATGAGGCTTAATCACGGTCTCAGCGCAGACTTTTTCAATAAAGTCAAAGCGCATATGGGCAATCGCCGCGGACCGGTCAAGCCCACGCTCCGTCTCCATCTGCTTTACAATATGCTCCAGGGTTTCTTTTTCATTCTGATCCAGCCCAAGCTTTTCCAGGATCAGTTCATCCCCTTCCGCAAGCTTACTGGCTGCAAAACGCACCGGAATATCCGCCTGCTGTGCATGATCTTCAATGAGATGCATAATTCCATGAAGACATCTGTGAACGGCTCCGCCGTCATCGTTTGCATCACAGAAATCCAGCCGCTTTGGTTTTTCCTGATATTTTGCCACATGGATCGCATGGGCTACCAGTTCATCGATTCCCTCATTTTTCGCTGCTGAAATAGGTACTACAGGAATTCCAAGCGCCTCTTCCATCTGGTTCACACGTACAGAACCGCCATTCTGCCTTACCTCGTCCATCATATTCAATGCCAGGACCATAGGAACATCCAGTTCCATCAGCTGCATGGTAAGATATAGATTTCTTTCAATATTGGTTGCATCCACAATATTGATAATTCCTTTTGGATGCTGTTCCAGAATAAAGCTTCTGGTTACGATTTCCTCGCTGGTATAGGGGGACATGGAATAAATTCCCGGCAGGTCTGTCACCAGAGTATTCTTTTTCCCACGGATAATACCATCCTTGCGGTCTACAGTAACTCCCGGAAAGTTGCCTACATGCTGACTGGAGCCGGTTAACTGATTAAACAGGGTTGTTTTACCGCAGTTCTGGTTTCCTGCCAGCGCAAAGGTAAGAAGCTCACTGTCAGGAAGGGGATGCTCATCTGCTTTTTCATGATATTTACCTCCCTCGCCCAGACCTGGATGAGGAATCGCCCTGACACGGCTTCCTCGTTTCTGTTCTTTTTCATTCCTTACATTATCAATCTGAATCTGGGCAGCATCTGCAAGACGCAGAGTCAGCTCATAGCTATGTATCCTGACTTCAACAGGGTCACCCATAGGTGCATATTTTACCATGGTCACGTCCGCCATGGGAATGATTCCCATATCCAGGAAATGCTGCCGCAGGGCACCCTCTCCTCCTACTACTGTAACTGTGGCGGTTTTCCCGATGGGAAGGTCTTTTAATGTCATATGTACTTGTCCTCTTTTCCCATATGTAAGATTTTTGCTGCTGTGCAAAACTACGCAGCAACCATTTTTGATAAAATTCGTCTTCTAATGATAAATTTTATCATTAATGTTACAGGAGTTAGTTTATTCTAATATTGTCAGGATGTCAATATTATTGAGAAAAATTATTGACAATTTTATCATTATCTGATAAAGTTACGAAACAAGGTTTCCCTGTGAGGGAGTAGCAAGCGTGTCCACAGACGCGTGGCAAGTCAACATACCGACCGTATGAATCTGTTTGTATAGATTGCTGTTCACTGAATGAACAGCAGATTTCAGAGCAGTGTTTCGATCTGGCTTGCATTAAATTGCGAGACTCATGTATAACGTTATGCTATACATGGAGTCTGTCCTTTTATAAGAATGCAGATGACCCATATATAGCCTGTGGTTATATATTGGGTCTTTTTTCATGTTGTAAGAGGCTTTACTAATTCCATAGCAAATTAAAAAATGGAAACCAGCAATAAAATACATTACGGAGGAATGTAAAAATGAACTACAGTTTTGTGTTTTTTCTGAACAGCGCCCTGCTTGGAGTCGGACTTGCAATGGATGCTTTTTCTGTGTCCCTGGCAAACGGCCTTCACGAGCCTAAGATGCGCATGAAAAAAATGTGCGGCATTGCAGGCACATTCGGTGCTTTCCAGGCCATCATGCCAATGACCGGATGGTTATGCGTCCACACCATTGTAGAATACTTCAAGGCATTTGAGAAATTTATTCCATGGATCGCGCTGATCCTTCTTGGCTATATCGGAGGCTCCATGCTGATCAATGGTATCCGGGGAACTGGCGAGGATGATGAAATTCCGGGAGTTGGTCTCAAAGCCCTCTTCATTCAGGGTGTTGCAACTTCCATTGATGCCCTGTCCGTAGGATTCACCATCTCAGAGTATGACTGGCTGATGGCTCTTGTCTGTTCCCTGATCATTGCCATAGTCACATTCTTTATCTGCATGACCGGACTTTCCCTTGGAAAACGCTTCGGAACCAGGCTTTCCAACAAGGCGGATATTCTCGGCGGCGTCATTCTTATTGCAATTGGTCTGGAAATTTTTATCAGCAATATGTTTTAATTTTTTCAGCATATTTACCGCTATTCAGCTGGTACTGTTCCGCCAGGCGTTTTTCTATGCAAGCGTTGATTTTCACCTGTTTTCCAATCAAAAAAAGCTTTCATCTCTCCCTTTGCGGGATGGATGAAAGCTTTTTCTACTTTTATTAACGGGCAATAATATATGCGCAATAAACCAAATATACCACTACCATTATAATACCCTCTTTGCGCTCAATTTTTTTCCTGGTTCCTGCAAAGATCCAGACCATAACCGAAAATACCATAAGAAGCACTATATCGATTATGTTTTCCCGGATCAAAGCTACCGGACTGATAGCAGATGAGATTCCAAGAACCATCAGAATATTGAAAATATTGGATCCGACTGCATTTCCAACTGCCATATCAACTTCATTTTTTCTTGCTGCAACTACAGAGGTTACAAGCTCCGGAAGTGAAGTTCCGATAGACACAATGGTAAGCCCGACCAGAGTCTGGCTCATTCCAAGCTCTATTGCAATCCTGCTGGCTGTATCAACGGTAAGGTCACCGCCAAAAGCAATTGCAGCTGCACCCACGATCAGAAAGAGGATACTTTTGCCATATGACAGCTCTTTCATATTATCACATTCTTCAACACCTTCTATTTCAACCTTCTGTCCTGCAGCACGGGCTTTCATTGCGCTTCGTACCATTGTGAAAATATATCCGGCAAACACGATCAAGAAAATAACTCCATCTGCATGACCCAGCGTCATTCCCGCCTTATCTCCCAGTCCTGAAATTCCCAGTACAAGCAGAAATAGTGCACAGCCTAAAGACAAGGGAATATCTCTTACCACAGTTGCTTTCTGGACCATAATTGGCGTCAGAATCGAACAGACACCAATTACAAACATCAGATTAAAAATATTGGATCCTACTACATTGCTGACCGCAAGTTCATTATTCTGTACCAGAGAAGCAGTCACACTCACGGCTGTTTCTGGCAGTGAAGTTCCCATAGCCACAATCGTAAGACCAATGATGATGGGCGGAACCTTTAACTTCTTCGCAATGCTGGAACTTCCCTCCACAAAAAAGTCAGCCCCTTTTACCAGAAAGGCAAATCCCACTGCCAGCAGCAGGATAACAGCTGCAATTGGCAATCCATTAATAATATTTTGCATAATATTCTCCTTTTGTTATCCGCATATTTTACCTTTACGGATTCTCCAGAGTGTGTTTGAAAAAGGCTTTCTGCAAAATGTGTGTTACAAAACAGCATTTACTTCATAAGCCTGCTTCTTTGGAATTACATCTGCCCAAAATGTAAAAAGACTCATGTATGCCATAACATGCATACATGAGTCTCATTCTTTAAGATTTGCCAGGCCAGAATCAGATCCGATCAAAGCCGCGACTGTTGACAAACCACGTTTTCACGCAAACTACTCCCTCACAGAATCCATATGTGTAGTTAATATACCAAATTGCCGTTAAGAAGTCAACCTTTAATCTTCCTCTATATGCTCTCTTATGAACCATTTATGATAATGTCCTAATATACCATAAAGGAAAATGTCCCAATGTAGTATAATGCTTCCATCAACAGATGGAGGTAACGATTATCAGAAAGGTAGAATTATCAATGGATGAACAAAA
>ENA-OQLI01000945-OQLI01000945.1-human-gut-metagenome-genome-assembly--contig:-NODE-945-length-26523-cov-8.253182_pt1 | contig 26523 bp, 19 predicted proteins | sample MGYA00242805_ERZ504812 | MGnify/ENA primary metagenome ERZ504812 (study PRJEB26092, sample SAMD00036430) | human gut metagenome | host: Homo sapiens | study: EMG produced TPA metagenomics assembly of... | reverse complement strand
CAAAGGGCTTTGTGATGTAGTCCACCGCGCCCACCTCATAGCCCCGTATCTGGTCGCTCTCCTGATCGTTGGCGGTCAGGAATATTACGATGGTGTCCGGGTGCTGGGGCTTTATCAGCTTGCACAGCTCAAAACCGTTCCCATCTGGCAGGTTAATGTCCAACAGCACTAAATCAAATTCCCGCTGGCGGATGGCTTCGGCTGCGGTTCTGGCATTTAGAGTAGAAGTCACGCCGTAGCCGTCTGCGGTCAGGTTATAGGCTAACATCTTATTCAAAAAACTGTCGTCCTCGACAATTAAAATCTGCTTCATATCCTCACTTCCTTTGCTTTTTGCAGATAGTATAACAGGCAAATGTCCGAGAATTGTTACAAGGACAAATATATTTATCATATTACAGCTTTTTTATGTGTACTGCAATTTTATAAAAGAAAGGACAGCAGTATCATCAAATTGCTGTCCTTGCGGTTTATTATAGCTGGTAGTGTATAAGCGTGGGTTCATCATATTTGGTGTGGTATCTTTAACTATGGGAAACTCCCTTTTGCAATCCTGAAGTGTCCATGCCCTCCAAAGAGAACTCTACACGGACTTTTTTGGAGTCAATCTCACCCTTGGAAAATGCAATGACACATTCCACGTGACTTCCATTGTCCAAACACAAATCCGTGCCATTTTCGATGATGGGAAGTCGGAATTTGATGGACTTGAGCCATTGACCGTTGGACTGACGCTCCGGATAGATCTGGACTTCGGAAATCAGATGCTCCATCAGCTTTTTGCGCTCGACAGGATTCATAACATTGTAGAGCTTCTCAAAGCAGAGCAGAATCTTGTAAATGTTGTCGCCGGTAATTTTGTCCGCTTCGATGGCCTGTTTCTTAGCACGAGCCGTCACAAGCTGATTCTCGGAATCCTCGATTTTATCGTACATCTTGTAAAGCCGTTCGTCAAGGTCGGATTTGCGCATGATGTAGTGCCGGTCATCCGGGTCAAGATTGTCGATTTCCTCCATGAGCTTGGATTTGATGGAGTAATACTGACGCAGTTGTTTTTTGACGGCTGTGATTTCCTGCTCGATGGCAGTCGTGTCCACTTTGCTGTTGATTTTCGACTGCATCAGCGCAGCAAACTTCGGGTTACTGACCAGCTTGATGATGACTTCCACTACGGCATTGTCCAGAACTTCTTCCTGAATCTGCTTGGTAAAGTAACATTTCTGCCCACGCTGCATCTTGCGGTGTTTGCAGCTGTAATAGGAGAAGGATTTGTAAGCAGTGCCGTCCTTTTTGTGTTTGGTGCATTTGTTGCTGTACATTCCGGCACCGCAGACAGGGCATTTGACAAGGGCAGACAACAGGTGCGCCTGCTCGGTCTTGTTACGCGTGACCGGCTCATACCGTTTGGACTGTGTCAGCAGTTTGACCTGTGCAGCATTCCATAACTCTTCAGAAACAATGCCCTCGTGCAGACCATCGACCAACAGATAATTTTCCTGTGGGACTTGACGGTATTCGTTTCGTGTACCGTGGACTTTTTCGAGCTTGCGCCGACCGAAAGCAATTTTACCGCAATAGACCGGGTTCCGCAGAATCGAGCGGATCAGCGTGGCACTGAACAGGGGAGAGGTGCCGTTCTGCCGTGCAAGTTTCTGAAAGCCGTGGGTCTCCAGATATTTGGAAAGCCCATTTGCGCCGGTATCGGTATTAACGTACTGCTCGAAAATCGTTCGGATGGCAGGGGCTTCCTCTTCGTTGATTTGCAGCTCACCATCGACCAGACGATAACCATAGGGAGCAAAACCGCCGTTCCAGCGTCCTTCCCGCGCTTTCTGGATGCGGCCCTCCATGGTTTGGACACGGATATTTTCGCGCTCGATTTCGGCCACAGCCGACAGAACCGAAATCATCAGCTTACCTGCATCCTTGGAGGAATCAATACCATCTTCCACACAAATCAGGTTCACGCCAAAGTCCTGCATGACCTGCAAGGTAGACAGCACATCCGCAGCATTGCGGCCAAACCGGGACAGCTTGAACACCAGAACGTAGGAAACGCCATCTTTTCCCGATTTGATGTCTTCCATCATCCGGCAAAAAGATGCACGACCCTCGATGGATTTGCCCGATTTACCGGCATCCTCATACTCGCCAACGATCTGGTAATCGTTGAAGTCGGCGTATGCCTTCATCCGGGCTTTCTGTGCATCCAGCGAATAGCCGTCGATTTGCATCGTGGTAGACACACGGGTGTAAATGTAAACTTTTGTCTTTTCCTGTGACATAAGAAATCCTCGCAGGTACCGTTATTTCTTGTCGACTTTCTGCTCTAAGAGCTGGATGGAATCCAGATAATCCTGCTCCACATCGCTGAGCGTTCTTGCCTTATACTTCCGATATTCGGTGGTGGCTTTGTCCACGGCCTGCTGGTGTGTCACAGTGCCATTTCCGACAAGCAGTTGTTCACCGCTCATTGTCAGAATGCGGTCAAGATGATTTGCCCAGTCCTGCATCGTCATGGGCTGTTCACGTTCTGCCTGACGTTCCGCAAAGTCCAGATAGCCGGAAACAAGCTGCCCCATGGCGCGAAGCTCTTTCTCGTTCAGATAATTTTTGGCGATTTTGGCTTCCTGTAAAGTAGGTTGATTCCCGGCAAAGGTGGTCAGCCCCATGAACTCCTTTTCCGCATCGGCACGGTTGTAGATGACTTCTGCAGCAGTCTGTCCGTGGATGGCATAATGAATTTTGTTCTGTACTTTTTTGAAGAACTGAACCGAAATTTCTGCCTTAGGGTCATAGTCAATGCTGGTGGCGTAGATCTCCAGAACCTGACGGTAAAACACCTTTTCGGAAGAGCGGATGTCCCGGATGCGCTCCAACAGTTCCTTGAAATATCCGCCGCCGCCCAGATTTTTCAGCCGCTCATCGTCCAGAGCAAAGCCTTTGCGCATATATTCCTTCAGGATGCCGGTCGCCCAGATGCGAAATTGTGTGCCGCGCTTGGATTTGACCCGGTAGCCGACAGAGATAATCACATCAAGGTTGTAATAGTCCACATCGTAGACTTTTCCATCTGCGGCAGTGTAGGCAAATTTTGCCCACACTGATTCTTTCTGAAGTTCACCCTCCTTGAAGATGTTCCGGACGTGTTTTCCGATGACACTCCGATCACGCTGGAACAGCTCGGCCATCTGGTCGATGGACAGCCAGACGGTATCGCCATCAAACGTGGCATCAATCTTGGTCAGGCCGTCTTCGGTGGTATAAATGATGATGGAATTTTTGGGGCTTTCATCAGGGCGATTCATTTTCGTACCTCGTTCAAAATATGGAACATGGTGAGAGAATCTCACCATGTGTTTGGACAGCGATTACAAGAACATTATATCATGCTGCAAGAAGTTCATCAACAGCAATTTGCCCGGTTTCGATTTCTGGGATTAAAATTTCTGCATATTTTTCGATCATATCGGCCAGAAAGCCCGCCAAGGCACTCCATTCATCAAAGTTGGACGTGCAGGCGGAAACAGGAAAGATATCTTTTTCGCTAGCGGGATATTTTTTCAATAGGCGGCTCCATTTCCTTGTAGCTGGACAGCGTGTACCAGCGATTTTATCAAACTTCCTTTCAAACTTATCCCATCAATTCTTTTAGCCGTTCCAGCTTTTCCTGTGCGGTCTCCTTGAGAAAGCTGACCCCGATGCAGGAGATGGGAACGCACATCTCTAGCAGGCGGTCATAGATACGGGCATGGGCGGTATCCTGCGGATGCCGAATCTCGTCCAACGTCAGATTGGTGGTGACGATGAGTGGCTTCCGACTGCGATAGCGGCTGTCCACGATGTTATAGATCTGTTCTAACGCATACTCCGTGCCACGCTCCATCCCGAAGTCGTCAATGATAAGCAAAGGATAGCGGCACAGCCTTTCCACCACCTCATTCCGCCCGGAAAAGCTGTTATTCAGCTCGTTCAGGATGTGTGCGAAGTTCGTCATGCACACAGGTACTTCCTGAGCCATTAGAGCGTTCGCAATACACCCGGCAAGGAAACTCTTGCCTGTGCCGACACCGCCCCAGAACAGAAGTCCAATGTTCTCTGAGCACATGGTCTGCCACTGCTCTACATAGCGGTGTGCATGGTGCATCTGTGGGCTGCGTCCGTTGTCGTTTGCAAATGTCCAGTCCGGCAGAGCGGAATCAGAAAAGCCGTCTGCTTTCAGCCGCCGCACAAGGTCGAGGTGTTTCTGCGCCTTAATAGCTGCTTCCTGCTGCTCCCGTTCGGCTTTATGGCAGGCACATTCTACCGGATGCTTGTTCTTCCCCATCAGGACAAGACCCTTGGCAAAGAAGGCTTCTTTTGGGGTTCTGCACTTGCCGCAATAAAGCAGGCCATTCTCACCGGGATAGTCCGCTGCATTTTCGGGAATACTGGAAACGGATTGTTCCAGAACTTTTTTGATCGTCTTTATAGGCTTTCTCCTTCCTTGAAGGTGTAGTCCGGGATGCCCGGCGTCGATTTTCGTTCTGTTTTCTGCCGCTTTGCCCAGATACGCAGGGTGGCGGCATGGTCGGCGTACTTCCTTCCGGTGGACTGGACATAAGCGGACAACTGCTCGATCAAACCATCAAGCCCTGCAAAGTCAGCCTTGAGTCGCTTGTACTCTTTTTCCGTCAGAAAGACATTCTGATATTCTCCAAAGGTCAAATAAGCATCTGTTGTTTTTATCAGGTGGTTCTCTTTCAGATTGTTCTTATTACGTTGGTTAGTGGAACACTTTTGTTCCATGGAAGGTATCATTTCTGTTCCATCGCATAGGGCAGAACCGTTCCATGCAAAGGAACATTTTTGTTCTGTCGGGACTTTTACAAAGATGCTGTTGGGCACAGTAATGCGACCTCTTCTGCGCTCGATCAGATCGGCATCCTCTAGTGAGCGCAATGCACGTTTAATGCTCATGGTGCTGCAACGAAGGGCTTCGCTCAATGATGAAATAGGAAAAATTACATAGACGAAGCCGCGCTCATCCACCCAGTTGTTCTTTTGAGAAAGCGTTGCCCTGTCAAGCAGTAGAGTGTAGAGGAGTTTTGCCGTGTGGCTCAGGTCAGCATCGAGAAGAAACCGGGCATAGGGCAGATATTGCGGCAGCGGCATATTGGGTTTCAAATAATCTGAAATGGCATTCACCTCCGTTTTTTACATCCAAATCAGTGGACAGACAGTTTAGGATTGCTGGTTTCCATCACTGTACAAGCGTTTTTTTTACGTTCTGAAGATACCGGCTGGCACGGTCAATAAAAATCAGCAGCTTCTCATTGTTTTTCGGTTCGGTAAGAATATCGGGGTATTCACGAAAACACATTTCCCACCGCCGGATAAAATCCTCCTGCGCGCCCTGAATCTCACACATCATGGCTTCGCCATCTGCCAAACGGCGAGGTGAATAAATGCTCTTGACGGCATCCTTGAGATTCTGCTTTTCTTCCTTGTTGAGTCCTTTCTTATGCCCCTGAATGTCTTGCTTGAAGGTCGTTATAAACTCATTGCCCTTTGAAGGCGAAGAATACGAATCCGTGATACTGGAATCCCGTTTGGCTTTAGGCTTACGAAGCTCTGCCACAACTTCGGGACGCTTTTCCTTTGGAACCTTTGCAATCGAGGAAATTTCACGGTCGGTTGCCCGGATCTTTCCGCTCAGGATTTCTTCCTGCGCTCCGGGTACTGCTTCCTCCGCTGCTTCCACACCTCTTGCAAATTGCTCTGCACGGTAAACATAACTTTCGGATGTTCCATGTTCCGCAGCGACCTTCGATCGTGAACCGTGCTTTGTGCGGTCTGGTTCATTTTGAACCAGACCACTTTCAGATACCAAAGTATACTGATTGCCATGAAACGATTTGATTTGCTTTTCCGCTTCTGCCTGCTTTCCGATCAGGAACTTTTTCTGTTCTGGGGTCAGGTTTCGCCGCCCAAGCTGATTTTTACAGATCCAGGCGAGTGCTTCATAACGGCTGGAAAATTCTTTTTCGATGACTTCAAATGGAATAAATGGATATTTCCGAAGAATTTGATAGCGTGTATGTCCATCCACAATATAGCCGTTCCACGTGATGATCGGATTCAGTACACGTTCTTCTTTTAGGATGTTCATTTCCAGTTGGTGGGTTTCCTCAAACGACGGAGGGTTGATTTGTTTCTGGAACTCCGGGTCAATTTTAAGTTGGCTCAGTTTTGTCATAGGCAAACCATCCTTTCTGAAATGAAATAGAATATCATTGTTCTTACGCCGTTCTCTCTGCATGGATTTCCTGCCCCTTTCCAGCGGCGTTTTCCGGCTCTCCCTTGCGGGGTCTTCGCCGGGTATTCCATGCGGACGGTCATTTGGTTCTCAAGGTTCAATGATAGATTTGAAACTAGGTTAACACATTCATGGGAGATTTTTTAGGACCTGACAGGTCCGGTTTTGCGTGGATTTTATCCTGAATTCTCTTGAAGATCGGACATCGTGCCCGGTGCGTAAGATAAGTATACCGTATCCTTTTGCTGCTGAACAGGAAGTATTCGTTCCGGTTTTGAGGTCTTTTTTCGGCTTTTATGGACAAAAACCGGAAGCTTTAGTTCCGGCTAACCACTGGATCGCTTTTATCATAGCAGAAATCACGTTGAATTTTCAGGAGGTCGCACCTCCGCTTTTGCATACAACTTGCTTTAGCTACGTACATTCCGTTTTGCACAAAAACAACCGTCCGCTTCAGGTTGAACCTGAAAACGGACGGTCTGGCTTGCAAAATAATTTTCAAAATTGGAGGGCAGGTTGAGAGGCTTCATAGTACCCGCAAGCAGTGCAGACGTATATACATCTGCTTATTTTGCGTTGCAAAATACTTGTTGGGAACACCCAAACCCGTGAACTGCATCCTGTGGATGCAGGCTGAAGTGCCGAAAAACTGTCAAAACAGACAAATTTCAACCGAACGATTTGGATAGAATGCGGCTGTTTGGAATTTCTATTTCATTGTTGGACTATTAGTGGTAATATTAGTCTATTATAATTGGGTTCGATAAAGTGTATGAGGAGAATTATTATGGCATCACTAACACATGTATGTGTGTGGTCTTCTAAGGGCTGGACTCATATCACACCTGAAGAAGTCGCCCGTAGCCATCCGGGAGGATCGGTATCTGCACGCAGTGGCCTTTTTATGTGTGAATTGTGCGGACAATATGTACGATTTGTTGATGGTGATATCCAGACACCGCATTTTCGTCATAGTGCATATGAAGAAAGCAAAAATTGTCCGGAGCGTACATTTGGTCCGGGAGGAAACTATACCTATGTGGCTGGTGAACATGAACTTCCCATCCGAGTTGTCAATATTACAAGCACGGGCTTTTCATTTGAGTTGGGATTGGTTGCGGTTCCAAGAGAACTTTTGAAAAAGCAGATGCGCAAGGAGCTTACAATTGTTCCATCTAACAAATCGATGACTCCATTTGTATATTCGTATGAACGCTTAAATAAGGACGTTCTTACATATGTTCCAATTGGAGATTGTCCCAGTGAAAAGTACACTGTCATATCATCTGATGAAATTGAAAGAACATATTGGCCACGCATCACAAATGGTGTACGAGAGAGTGGTGCGATTTTTGATGCGGAAAGTGGAAAGCTGCTTCTTGATGACGCTGATGTTATAGTAGGAAAAGAGTATTATTTGCTTTCAAGAGTCCGACCGTACAATATTTATAACGGTGTTTCGATTAGACAACTTTTGAAAAGAAATATCTCTTGGTCAACATGGTACTTATCGCAAGTTACTGCAACGGACCTTACGGAATCTGCAGCTAAATTCTTTTTGAACTATCATTGCCGCCTTACAAGTCAGCCGATTTCGATTCAACCAATTTGGCCAGTATATGTGCAATCACCGTATGTCATTCAAAACTCTGGGGAAACGACATGGTTTCTCGTTCAGGGACAAGGTGAAACGACGACAAAGACTTATCCGGCAGCAACAATGCTATACTATCCGTCTGACGGAGGTAAAGTTTGCTCGATTGAAGTTAATGAGCGACAGCAGCTGATTTCTACGGGTAGAGCGAAGGTACTGGAGTACACATATCTTTGGAAGAAACCACTGAATGAACGGGCAGAACAATCGAAGGTGACAATTTCTGATATCAATGGAAATCCTGTACCAAGTGGATTGCAAAATATTATTCCGCAAAATCATATTATACGAGTGACTGCTCCGTTTGATGGAACGATTCGACTTGAAAAGAATGGATTTGTAATTGAACAAATTTCATTGAAAGCAGAAATTTCAATCGAACTTGATGCAATTCAATATGGCATGAGTGTTCTGATTTTACAGGGATTGGACATTGTTTGGAGTGCAGAGTATAAGAAAGAAAACTCCGAAGTCCTGAGTTCGGACGATACAGTGAATTTTCAGAATCTGGTTCGTGCGCAGGGGAGAAAGATACCGGTTTCGCATACGTTAGGGGCAACGGTCGGGTTACTAAAGAAGTATCCTAAAACTCGAAAATGGATTTCTGAAAAAATACGAAGCGGCTATATTGAAGAAGATGCCCTCGCATATTATAAAAATTTTATCGTGATGTTAAAGAGCCAGCGGTGAGGAAAATAATATGAACTATCTTGAAAAACTATTGCCGGATGATGTGGAATTGATTTGTAAGCTAATTGGTTCCAAAAAATTGAAACAAAACTTTCAGGCGAACTCAAATGGGTTTAGCACAATAAAACCAGGTTTTCGTCCAAACACAGTTTCGGATGAAGCAGCAATTAGCCTAACAGCTCAAAATTCCTCAATGAGATTTATCTCAAAGTTTTTGAATGAAAAAATCCAGTCCATGATGGATAAAATCGTTGGAGAACAGACAAATTTAATAGCAAAAGGCGTATTGGCTGATGATGCATGGGTTATTGCGCTTGCAAACAGTCCTTTTTGTGATTGTTTGGATTTGTATTTTCGATTGGAACGTCCTGTTTGGTCTTCGGAAAAGATTGACGCATTGAAAATTGCGGTGCGCATTGCGAAAGGTACATATGAGATTGCTCCCATAGAAAAAATTCCTGACAATTCGGAAAAAGAAAAATGGAAACAGCAACTAGAATCACAAAAGGAGCGGTCGCAAAAAGAAATTCAAACGTTGCAGGAACTGTTGAAAGAGACTCAGAGAGATTTACAAAAGGAAAAAGATGTCACGGCTCAATTAAGAAATGAAAAGGATGAATTGGAAAGCAAACTAAATTTAGAACAGAGTGAACTGACAAAATACCGTAAGCTGGAAAAATACTCAATTGGTAACAGAATAGATACAACGGATGCAAAGTATCCTTTTAAGTCACTTTGTAAGGTTTTCTGGGCAGATGGGTATGTGCGCCTAAAGAGGCTGTCGGATATTCAGCATGATGAGATCACGGGAGAATATCTGGAAGAATTTCCGACACAAAGAGACTTGTTCAGTGATCAGAAATCAGGAACTTTTCAGGAAGGATATGTTGGTGTTTGGGATTGGCATGTGATTCCAAATAAAAAAGATCCGAGTAGGGATTTTATTGAAACTAGCTATAGTTCGTCTCAGCCAACGCAAATTATAATTTTTAAGGAATGCGATTCCGCTGAGAAAATTATAAAAAAGTTGACTGCGGGAGTGTCTGAAAAAATTTACTGCGAGGGTGTTCTCTTTGCTTATTGGAATGGTAAAAAGTACGAAGGCATCTATTGCCATCCCAAAGATCTTGATGTTAAAATGGATCGCATTTCATTAAAGCAGGATGTTTTCAGACTTCCTGTTTTTGAGGTGTTTGCTTCATTGCTGTATCAGGCAGGAGATTGCCAAGTTTGCACGGCTTTGAATTTTGGAATGCCGACGAAAGTAATAAATGTCAAGGATTCTATGGATGTTTTGAAGACATTGCTGCGCAAACGGCTGACATGGGCGACATCCAAACAGCGGGGGATTACAAATGCAGCGCATCAGCAAATCACAGCGTATTTGCAAGAGTTGCCGAACAAAGATTTCGTGCAAGAACTTGCGATGCAGTGTAATTGTACAGAGGATGAAGCGAATGAGCTGATTCGAAAGTTTGTACAGAATGCGGACTCTTATCTTTCTGCTACGGATATTGAAGATGAAATGCTGAGCCGCATTATTCAGCAAAATTCCGAATTGGAGAAACGTTGTAAAGAACTATTGACAACCGAATGGGAAAAAGAAAATTCTGAAAAAATTCAAAAAGTAGAAAATGAATTGATGCAACGGAAAAATGCGGCAGAGAACGAAAGAATACGGGTGGAACAACTGACAGAAAAATATGAAGCAGTTGAGCAAAAACTGAAAGAATCAAATGAACAGATGGAAGAACGTGAGCAGCTGGCTGCCGAAGTAGAACAAAAAGTAGCAGAAAAAATTGCAAAAGCACAAAAAGATGCGGCTGATTTTATTGCGGCACAAGCATTTCTGCCGCAGATCAATCGCGTAGGTGAAAAACAGACGGTTTCAGTGACAGTATTTTCATCGTTTACTTCTGGTAAATCAATGGACGATAGAGTTGCTGTCCTAAAAAATTCAGACGATGTCATAGAGTATCTGGCAGATAATTTGAAGGAAGCAGGTGTTCAGGAAAGCTATACCAGAGGACTAGCAGCTTATCTCTATTCGGCATACAGATATCGAACGCCGGTGTTGCTTGCAGGTCCGAATGGTTTGGCGATTGCACAAGCTTTCTCGACGACGCTGTTTAGTAGAACCGTTGCAATATTATCGTGTGTGGGAGATTATACGGAAAAGGTTTGTAAGGAATGCAAGGAATCTGAGGATAATGTGGTCGCAATTATGAATCCATTCTGTGCTGGGTGGACACAACAACTTCCGACGGCTGTTTTTGATTCTGGTAAATTCTTCTTTTTGCTGTCACCGTATGCAGAAGATTTGCAGGTGGAGCCGATGGGAATATCGAATTATGTGTTGCCGCTGATGACGGAGTTCTTGGTAGATAAAAAACCATCGTCGGTATTTGTTGGCAGCGAGCTCAGTCCGGATTTTGATAGACTTCCTATGCCGAAAGTACGGCCAATTCACAAGAATTTCTTAACAAGTCTCGGATATAGTACTTTGGCAAAGAAAAATCTTTGGAGCGTTTTTGCAAATATAGAATCCATACTGAAAGGTGAAACATCTGACACGGTTGGATACAGATATTTGTTTGGACTTTTACCTTTTGCAATTATTGCGGGAAAAGCAAACCTTTTGATGGAACAGCTTGAGAAAGATGAAAGTAAGCCTTCAAAGAATATTTGTACGATGATACATGAATATCTCGGTGGTGAAGAATGACACTGCAAAACAATTTGATTCCGATTATTGCAAAAGCATATAGGATTGAACGTGGAACAACAGAACCTGTTGAGCAATGGCGAATGCGTGTGATTTATAGTATGCTTGGGCAGATGGCATACGCATCTCTGTGGGATGTAGAAGAAAATGAACAACCTGTTTCAGTTGTCCATTTTAAATCCCGAATGAAAAAACTCATTGAAAGCTATTGTGACATATTCAATGATCTCCACAAATCTTTTGGCTATAATTACGAAAATCTGCTGGAGGAAATTTATACGATTCAACTTAATGGTGGGACGCTCTATCATACGTCATACCGACTGGCTCCGACCCAATATTCTTGTGCGAGTGCAGAGCAAATTTTGTTTACAAGAGGAATGGCTCCCGGAGAAAAACGATTTGTTAGTGGGCAGGGAACATATCTGCTTTCACAGGAAAAGCAATCCATGAACTCTCCGCAAAAAATGTTTCAACTTCCAGAAAAAACATTGATTGAAACATGGGAACACTTGATGAGAACTGCAAAGTGGAGCTTGTTTCATCAAAATGAATCTGTCGAATTTTTGCGGTTGGAACCGCCATTCAAATATGGATACTGGCAACGACAAAAGGAAGAAGATTACGAAGTATCTCTCATCCGTATGGGCATAAATGAAAATCGATTTTACTATCTTTATAAAGAAAAAGAGGGGAAATCTTTTGTTAGCCAACTCCCGACGTGGATGACGGATGGACATCGCTACCGTAGGGTGTCGAATGCTCTTTTGGCGGCAAAAGATTCCTTGCCGGTAGCAGTTTATCATGAAGATGGTCCTATTGTTACACTTGCACTTCGATATCTGATGCCCGCAGAAGAATTGGATTTTATAAAGTTATACAGTTGGCCGACCTCCTGCATTGAATTGCCGCACGATTTCAATCGGATTTTTGCGAAAGATGTGTTCTACGCAGTAAAGAAAGCGTTAGAACCGATTGGATACCAATTTGTAAAGGAATGATAAAATGTCAAACGGAGCAAATTCGATTCATCAGAAGCTTCGCCATGATCTCGAAGACTATATCAAGGCACAGTATTTTGGAAAGTCACCACTTCTGCTATCAGCTGTGGAACAGCATTTGGATGACGAGGGACTTCTGTATCAAAAACCTTTTATTGAGTCATCACCGGCTTATAAAAGTGTAAAAAATGGTATTGCAAATGCACAAATCCCGGATTGGATGAAATCTTACTTTTCAAAACTCTCAGATGCGGGAATTGGTGTATATCCGAATCCATTCGTTCATCAAATTCAAGCACTTGAAGGAGCTGTGCAAGGGCGGGATTTGTTCGTTTCCACGGGTACTGGCTCTGGTAAGACAGAATGTTTTATGTGGCCACTGATGGCAAAACTGGCGGCAGAAGCAAAAAATAGCCCGGATACATGGTCAATGCGAGGAGTTCGTGCGATTATCATGTATCCCATGAATGCGCTCGTTTCAGATCAGGTAAGTAGACTGCGGCGGCTGATTGGCGATCCGGACAGAAAATTTGTAAATATTTTCCGTTCTGTTTGCGGGGAAAGTATGCGCCGCCCTCAATTTGGAATGTATACGGGACGCACTCCTTATCCGGGCAATGATCCAGTGACCAGTGAAGACAGAAAGCTTGAAAAGACATTGGCTCGAATGTCGTTCCCTCAAAAAGAATCGGAAAAAGTCTTCTTTGAAGCATTACAGCATGAAGGAAAAATTCCGGCAAAAGCAAATATGCGCACTTTTTTGGAGGGATTACATAATGGACGACATATCCCAGATCCAGAAGATGCAGAGTTGATCACTCGATTTGAAATGCAGCAATGTTGCCCGGATATTCTCATTACAAACTATTCCATGCTGGAGTATATGCTTCTTCGTCCAAGAGAGGCTGGAATTTGGCAGAAAACAAAAGAATGGCTTGACGCAGATAAAAATAACAAATTACTCTTCGTGATTGATGAAGCTCATATGTACCGTGGCTCGTCAGGTGGAGAAGTTGCGCTTTTGATTCGGCGGTTGTTCTACAAACTTGGAATCACGAGAGAGCGAGTTCAATTCATCTTAACGACTGCCAGTATGCCAGATCGAGATCAAACAGATAAGGACTCTGTATATGAGTTTGCACATGAATTGACGGCAGCAGATGGTTCGATTCCGTTTTGCTATCTGACTGGCGAAAGAGAGCAGATCGATACAACAATCGCCAGAATGATTCCACTGGATAAATTTCAGTGTGCAAATACGTCTGCATTTGAAGGAAATGAGGAAGCCTGTCTTCAGGAATTGAACCGTTTTTGGAATGGAGTTGAGGGGACGAGTGCGCCATTTCAAAATCTGGCGGTAGCATGCCAGTGGATGTACGATAATTTGATTTTTTATAAGCCATTTCATGTGCTTATCTCAAAGTGCCGAGGAAATGCTGTATCGCTTGCGGAACTTGCTGAGGAAGCATTTCCAGACATTGAAGACGAACAAGCTCTAAATTATGTCAGTGTTCTTCTGGCAATTGCTCCGCTTGCGAAAAATCAGAAAGGTGCAATTTTGTTCCCGGCACGGATGCACCTGCTGTTTAAGGGAATGAAAGGCGTTTACGCTTGTGCAAATGAAGGCTGCCCGCATTCCCATACGGATGGAACACTTACGTTGGGAGAGATATTTTGGGCAGATGGACATTTAACGTGCCCACATTGCCACAGTGTTGTATATGAACTATATAATGACCGGCGTTGCGGAGCATTGTTCTATAAAGGCTATGTTCTGGATGATGCAATCGGAACACACCAGAGAACATATTTGTGGCATTATCCCGGTCAGGTGTTGGATTCGCAGATGAAGGAAGTTCATCTTTATTTGTCGCCTGAGGATTATGAACTTCCTGAAAAGCAGGGAAAGAACGCGATCCGGCCCTGTTATCTGGATATCAAGAATGGATTTATCAATTTCCGTGACGATTCAGATGCAGGAAGAACAGGATTTCGGAAACTGTATTACTGCAACTTTGAACAGAAAAATCGCCCGCGAATCTTGACATTTCCAACATGTCCGCATTGCAGACACTTGCTGTCGTCTTCGCAGCTTACGTCTTTTAGTACACGTGGCAATCAGTCTTTTTACAACTTGATAAAAACACAATTTGAGCAGCAACCTGCCGTAAGTGGAAAAGATAATGATCCGGAACGTCTGCCAAATGAAGGACGAAAGGTTCTCTTGTTCTCGGATAGTCGGCAGCGTGCAGCAAAGCTAGCGCGTGATATGTCGGATTCCTCGGACATCATGGCGGCACGACAGCTTTTTGCATTGGCAATTTACAATATGGAACAATCCATAACAGAGCGTTCCATGAACGATCTTTATGATTATTTTTGCCTTGCAGCAGGACAACATCATGTACAGATTTTTCATGAACCGGAACGTGAAAAATTTGGCGCAGACTGCAACATTGCATTGAGCAATTATGAGCGCAGCACTCGCCGAAATCGTGAGTATACACCGCGGTTTTCTATTGCAAATGCGCCGACACAGATGCAAAAAGATTTGCTTCGGCTGTTTTCTGGCGGTTATAATACGCTCTACGATTCTGCCACGAGCTGGATTGATCCAACAGAGCAGGCACTATTTGATAGCATTGATGAACTTGAAGAAAACGGTGTCTCCGTAGAAGATGAGGAGTTTCTTGAACTCTTTAATGCGTGGATGATTTCAGTGTGTGACGATGCGACTGCATTGGGACATACGATTCCAGATGAGGTGCGTTTGGAAGTACGTCGCAGTTATGATTTCTACGGATTGGCAAAGGAGTGGAATTTTACAAAGACCGTTCAGGAAATCATGGGGTGGACGGATGATTCCAATGACCTGAATGTCTGGCGGAGAGTTTTGAAGAATAACTTCCTGGATTCGGCACAACCGGATAATGGAAGGCTGTATGTTGATCTTCAACGGGTGAAGCCCCGATTTGATGCAAAACATAAATGGTATCGGTGTGAACAATGCTCTGAAATCACACCGTATCTCCTGCGAGGAAAGTGTCCGAGTTGTGGTTTTACAGGAACTCATGTATTGAACGAGAAAGAATATCATTCACTGGATTTTTGGAGAAAACCTGTTGTAGATGCGTTGAGAGGCAATAAAATCCATGTGATCGATACGGAAGAGCATACTGCGCAACTTTCCCATAAGGACCAAAGGATGGATTTGTGGAGCCAAACAGAACACTATGAATTGAGATTTCAGGATTTGATTCAGGAAGGGGAAACGCCGATTGACATTCTTAGCAGTACAACTACGATGGAGGTCGGTATTGATATCGGCTCTCTGGTAGCAGTTGGGCTGAGAAATGTTCCGCCTATGCGAGAAAATTATCAGCAGCGCGCAGGCCGTGCAGGTCGGCGAGGCGCAAGCCTTTCTACTATTGTAACCTTCTGTGAGGATGGACCGCACGATACGCTATATTTCAATAATCCGGTTCCGATGTTTCGTGGCGATCCAAGACGACCATGGATTGACATTCGGAGCGAAAAGTTATTGCAACGGCATTTGAATATGATTGCATTACAGGAGTTCCTTGCCGCAAAGCACTCAAGCTTGGACGAACTGTCTGCGGTGCTGTTTCTGGATGAAGTGCTGGATGAGTTTATGGATTATTTACAGGACTTTAAGATACAACGAAAATCGGCACTCGTGCCAGCAAACGCTGTACTGGATATGGATGCTTTCAGAAATGAATTTGCTGAAAGCCTAAAGAACATGAAAGAAAAGCGAAACGCGCATCCGGAGCAGTTTGAAGCAATATCGAACGCTTCGGCGAACAAACAGAAAACGTTACTGGATGCACTTTATGAAGAAGGAATCATACCAACCTACTCTTTCCCCAAAAATGTGGTCAGTACCTATATTTCCGATATGAATGGAATCCTTCGCTATGAGGTGGATCGTGGATTGGATATTGCAATCAGTGAATATGCGCCGGGACGCTCAATTGTTGTGGATAAACAAACCTATCAGATAGGAGGAATGTATAGTCCTGGAAGTGATCGGGTATACGGTCAAGCAGCGACACCTGCAAGGGCTTATATGGATGATGCGAATTATCTGAAGAATATTCTGACTTGCCCGGATTGCGGCTGGTTTGGTCTTGCAGATGAAAGACCGGATGCCTGTCCGTTCTGCGGAAATCGTGCATTGGAGGAAGGAAGACAAATGCTCCGACCGTGGGGATTTGCACCTAAAAATGCAGAAGCAGTACCAGATGCACAACTGGAAGAGGAATATTCATCGGTTCAACCGCCGCTATATTCGACACTTCCGGATGCAGAGGATATCCAACCGATTTCCGGCTGCAAGAATATCCGGATGGCTTCTCGCACAAACCAGCGAATTATTATGGTGAATCAGGGACTTGGAAACAAGGGATTTATGGTATGCCCGGATTGCGGTGCAGCAATGCCGGGTGACAATGAAAAGACATTGGATGGAGTTTTGCGACCCTACAAATCGAAATATGCCCGGAAACCGTGCAACCATAGAAATGCAAGAAACGTCAATATTGGATATGATTTTATTACGGATATGTTGGTATTGGAAATCAAACTGGATGAACAGAAGATGGACATTCATCGGACGGATAATCCTTGGCTGACGAGGGCGGCTCAATCGCTGGCAGAAGCATTTCGTTTGGCGGCGAGCAAAGAATTGGATGTTGAGTTTACAGAGCTTGTTACAGGGTATCGAATCCGAACCAATAATGCCGGGGCGTTTGTGGATGTTTATCTATACGACAGTTTATCCAGCGGTGCAGGATATGCAGTCAGCGTAGCGGACAATATTGAAACGTTATTGAATCGAATCCGTGAGCTTTTGGCTTCTTGCGACTGCGGTAACGCTTGTCACAAGTGCTTAAAGCATTATCGAAATCAGTATGTACATGGTCTGCTTGATCGTTTTGCTGCATTAGAACTCCTCGATTGGGGAGTAAATGGAGAGTTGGCTGATTCATTAACAGTAGAGGGACAGAAAGCACTGCTGCTCCCGCTGGAATCGATTTTGCGAGTATCAGGATGCACGCTCCTTGTTACGAATAATGAAATTGTAGCGAAGCACCGAGGACGAGAAGTAAAACTTGTTGTATATCCGGCTATGTGGAAAGAACCACGTGAGGATGGAACGATTTATGTGAGTGACGCTTACATAAAGTATGCAAAGCCGTATGCAGTTCAGAAGATTTTGAATGTCTGATAAGATAATAGAACCCTATATTAAGTAAAGTGTGCAGGAGAGTGTGCTCGATGACTGAACAGGAAAAACTCCACCGCGCAAAACACTATATTGACAGCCTTGCCAATGGGTTGAATCCACTGGATGGAACGCTGATTCCAGAACAGGACGTCGTGAATAACGTAAAGATTTCTCGATGCCTGTTCTTTGTATCCGATGTCCTGAGAAAACAGCTTGATGGTCATGAACCTAAAAAGGTGTCCGGGAAGGATAAGAAACAGTTTTACATTACGGAAGAAGAAAAGCTGCAATATATACCGTCCAAAACGCCGATTCCCGCTAGCGGAATCAGCTATAAAGTAAATGAGATTCTGGACGAAAAGAAAATGCGGAAAGTCTCCTATAGAACAATCACAGCGTGGTTAGTAAAAGTTGGACTTATGGAGGAGGAAGAAATTTCAGCAGGGAAATGTCGCAAGGTTCCAACTGCCAGCGGTATTGCGATGGGAATCACTACTGAAATCCGTACAGGAGTACGTGGAGAATATCCGTGTGTTGTCTATGATGAGAACGCACAGAAATTCGTGATAGACAATCTGAATACAATCATGAATCCGACGGATGATTGAAAAATCCCCAGTCTGTACCGATTTTAGTCGGTTTAGACTGGGGGTTTACTCATTAGATCATCTTAAAATGCTTCAATGCTTCTACAATTGCATCCGCTTTCTCCTTCGGACACTTAGGCTGCTTTGTATTTTCGGACTTCGCCTTATGGTGGTTCTCTCGCTCAATAATGCCGTGTTTCTGCTTCACCTGTGCAATGTAGAGGTTGGATACCTTCAACTGATGGTGTTTCCACACATAATCCCGAATCTCGTTGTAAGTCGCCTTGCTCTCCGCAGCAGTCACATCCAGTTCATCCATGCTGACGTCCACTTCGATGTGCCGCTCGACATTGAGTTTGGTCAAAAGGAGAACCGCTTCCACATGGCTTGAGGGTTGCGTTTGTTACATCGTTTTGGTATAACAACTCACAACCTCGCAATGCCTCGTCCTCGGGAAAAGGTCCACCGGTTGCACCTTTTCTGCCCGATACCCATGCTCTTCCAGCCACTTGGCATCCCGGGCGGCGGTGGAGGGGTTGCAGCTGACATAGACCACCCGGCGGGGGGACATGGTGACGACAGCGGAAAGGGTTGCTTCGTCACAGCCTTTGCGGGGCGGGTCCAGCATCACAACATCCGGGTGCAGGCCCTCGGCGGCAAGCTGAGAGGCCGCCTTACCAGCATCGGCGCAGAAGAAGCGGCTCTTTGCGGCTATGGCATCACCCATGCGGGCAGCATTGGCCTTGGCGCTTTCGATGGCCTCAGGCACAATCTCCACGCCGATGAGCTCCCGGCAATGGTCTGCCATGGATAGGCCAATGGTGCCCATGCCGCAGTAGAGGTCCAGCAGCAGGTCATCCGGGGTCAACTGAGCATATTCTGCAGCAATGCCATAGAGCTGCTCAGCGGCCAGAGTGTTGACCTGATAGAACGACAAGGGGCCCAGCTGCACCGGAACGCCGCAGAGGGTGTCCTCAATGAACCCGGGGCCGTACAGGGCGTGGGTCTCGCTGCCCAGGATCACATTGGTGTTTCTGGCATTGACATTGATCAGGATGGTGGCGATATCGGCAAACTGCGCAGTCAGTGCGCGGCAAAGCTCCTCTGCGTGGGGCAGCTTTGCCCGGGTGCAGACCAGACAGACCATGATCTGGCCGCTGTGGACACCCCGGCGCAGAAACACATGACGAACCAGCCCATTGCCCGTCTGCTCGTCATAGGGCTGAATGTTGTGGGCGGCAAAGAAATCGCAGAGGGTATTGCCGATCTCGTTCAGCACATCCGGCTGCAGCTTGCAGTCGGGGCAGGGAACAATGCGGTGGGTGCGCCCGGCGTAGAAACCGATGCAGGGCTTGCCATTCTTATCACAGCCCACCGGGAATTGAACTTTATTGCGGTAGCGGTCGATCTCGGGGGAGGGGAGGGGCGGCAGCACGGGTACATCCAGCCCGCCAATGCGGCGGAAAGCATCGGTAACGCTTTCACCCTTGGCGCGCAGTTCAGCGGCATAATCCAGATGCCGCAGGCTGCAGCCACCGCAAGGGCCGGCCACTGCACAATCTACCGGGATACGGTCAGGCGAGGGAGTCTGAATGGCATCCAGAATACCGAAAGCGTAGCGGCCGCAATCTTTGACGATGCGGATGGCGGCAACGTCACCGGGGGCAGTGCCGGGTATGAACACAGCCTCGCCGTCCGGGCTGTGAGCAACGCCGCTGCCATCGTTGGACAGGCGCTCAATGGTCAGGGTCAGCACCTGATTTTTTTGTAAGGGCATGGAAATTCTCCTTTGGAATGGGATTGAGTCAGGCTTCTTCCGAAGCGGGGGCATCTGCATTTTCGCTCTGGGCGGCAATGTATTTGCTGGGCGGCATCCCCTTGGCCCGCTTGAAGACCCGGGAAAAATAGAACTGGTCAAAGAAGCCCACCGAGATGGCAACCTCTGCAATGGAAAGGTTGCCGGCTCGCAGCAGCTTGCAGGCTTCGTTGATGCGGTATTCGGTCAGATAATCGATGGGGCTCTTGCCCACATTGAGCATAAACACCCGGTACAGATGACTGCGGGAAACGCCCACGCTCTTGGCGACATCATCAATGGAGATGTCGTGCGAATAGTTGAACTGGATGTATTTGATGGCATTCAGTACATATTGATTGGAGGAGGAAGCGTTGTGGGGGCGCGTCTCGCTGGTTTCCTTCATCAGGGCAGAGATGAACAGGTAGAGGTACCCCACCATGGCAGCCTCATCCTGAGGCTCTAACCCACGGGAAGAATAGATGTTGGTCAGAGCTGCCCGCATTCCCTCCGGGTCCTGCGTGTGGTGCACAGGAGCAGTATCGGTAAAGGGAAGCTGTGCCGCCAGTTTATGGGCGCAGGCACCGTTGAAGCCGACCCAGCTGTACTCCCAGGGCTGCTGCTCATCGGCAGAGTAGCGGATGAGCTGACTGGGCCGGGCAAAGAACAGATCCCCCGGCACGACCTCAAAGGTCTTGCCGCCCACTTCAAAAGTGCCCTTGCCCGAGACCACCAGATGGATCAGGTAGTGATCCCGGATACCGGGGCCCCAGGTCTGGCCCGGGGCACAGCGCTCCAGACCACAGTTGAAGATGGATAATTCAATATTATTGGTGTAATTCTGCTTGAAGGACTGCTTGTAGACATCTGCCATGATCGTTTCCTCCAGTTGACCGCATTCTTGATTCCAGTATATCATAACTGTATCCGCAAATTCAACAAAAGTACATCCGAAACTTTGTTTTTCGCGCTGAAATTGAATTTTTTGCGGATTCAAATTGCAAAAGAGGGCGGAATGAAGTACAATAAGGCTAACCCAAGTGCATGGACCCTTCATGCACGGACTTTGCGGAGAACGTTTGTGGAGGAGGAACGGCCATGGCGACCAGTACACAACTCAGACGGGAGATCCTTGCGGGGGAGTGGGACGAAGCGCTCTGCACGCTCTATGGCACAGAACCGGCGGTGCTGGCCCGCCAGCGGCAGCGGTATGCCGCCGCGCTGGAACAGTTTGAGCTGTACTATGGCCCCGGGCGGCAGGTGCATGTCTACTCGGCTCCGGGCCGGGCGGAGCTGGGCGGCAACCACACCGATCATCAGCACGGGTATGGTCTTGCGGCAGCGGTGACGCTGGATCTGGTCGCAGTGGCATCCCCCAGTGACGACGGTTTTATCCGGGTCAAATCCCGGGGCTTCAACAAGCTGGATGTCATTGACCTGAGCGAGGCCGAGCCTCAGCAGGGCGAGAGCACCCATTCGGCCAGTCTGATCCGGGGCATTGCGGAAGGTTTCCGGGCACAGGGAAAGACGGTGGGGGGCTTCGATGCCTATACCGCCAGCGACGTGCTCCGGGGCAGCGGGCTTTCCAGCTCGGCGGCTTTTGAGATGGGAATGGCGGCCATCCTGAACGGGGAATATGGCTGTGGCCTGACTGCGCCGGAGCTGGCGAAGATCTGCCAGTATGCGGAAAATACATATTTCGGAAAACCCAGCGGCCTGTTGGATCAGCTGACCAGTGCCGTGGGCGGGGTCATCTTTGCGGATTTTGCCGACCCAAAGAAGCCCCGGATAGAAAAGATCCACACGGCAGGGCTGCTCCCGGCGGACATGACCCTTTGCGTGACCGATACCCGGGGCAGTCACAGCGAGCTGACCGGTGAATTTGCGGCCATCCGGCATGAAATGGAATCGGTGGCGGCCTGTCTGGGCGGTAAGGTGTTGGGGCAGGTCAAGGAACAGGAGTTCTGGACGGCTCTGCCACGCCTGCGCAAGGCCTGCGGGGATCGTGCCGTTCTGCGTGCGATCCACTATTTTGAGGAGAATGCCCGCGCATTGGCCCAGCGGAATGCCCTGGTCGGCGGGGATTTCAATGCCCTCCTGCAGCTGATTCTGGAAAGCGGACATGCCTCTTTTGCCCTGTGCCAGAACGTTTACTGCTCCACAGATGTACGGCATCAGGGGCTCTCGGTGGCGCTTGCCCTCAGTCAGACTCTGCTTGAGGGGCAGGGGGGAGCCTGGCGGATGCAGGGCGGCGGCTTTGCAGGGACCATTCAGGCGTTTGTGCCCGGTATGTTGACGGCAAAGTATCACGACGCGATAGAAAAGGTGTTCGGTGCGGGCAGCTGCTATCTGCTCCGTCTGCGGGAGCAGGGGGCCCTGCGGGTCATTTGAGCATTTGGACCCGGCCAAACAAAAAGAGCTTCACACTCCGGCAGAAGCCGGAATCGTGAAGCTCTTTCGTGTTACAGGGAAAAGGACTCAGATACCGCGTTGCTGCTGTTTTTGGCGCATTTCATCCGTGAAACTAGAAACGGCAGAGAAGGTATCATCGTGATAACCGAACCAGTTGGACAGGTTCTTGTAAATGTTCTCTACAAACCGGTAGCCGGAAACAACAACATTGAACAGGAGCAGAGGCACAAATGAGATGGAGATGGAGAGGATCCCCCCCTGAAGGAAAAAATCATCCAGGTGGAGGTTATCCGTAAAGCTGTCCAATGCATCTCCCAGCTCTCCGCCGCCAAAGATCTCCGGCAGCTCTTCTTCCGGAAGCGTTGCATAAGATGCAGGCATACGCAATTTTTCCATAAAAGGCTCCTTTCAAAGATTTACTCAGGCGGCCAGAGCTGCTGTACCTGCGGCCTGTGCCTGATTTTTGGCTTCGCTCTCGTTATAGATATTCCGCATATCGTTGTAGATGGACAGGAAGCTCTCAATAGCAGACCTAGCCCAGTAGTAGACATAAACGCCTGCAAAACCGGCAGCAACCACAGTCATGGTCTTGCCCACGGGAGTCTGGCGGCCCCAGTAATGCTCAATGGCACCCATCGTGGTCAGACCATCGTTTCGCATGTCAATGATACCGGCAATGGTGTTGCTGATGGCAGCCTGACCCAGCATACGTACCAGGTTGACACCGACATTGACGGTGAAATTCAGGACATCCTGCGCGTTGATATTCAGCTCAAAAGCGCCGCCAACGGTGTAGACCATTTCATCTTCGGAGAGAACCGCATAGGACGCGGGCAGCTGCATCGTGCTCTGATAGGTAAATTCCATGGTGGAAAACTCCTTTCGTTCGTAAAATCCGCGCAAAGGCGGATATGAAGCTAATTGGATTATAGCATAATTGCCCAAAAACAACAAGAGAGCGATGAAACCCAAAATGCGAAAGAATTGTGAAGATACTGTGGCCGTTTTGTAAAAAAGAAACGGTTCTGCGCGGAAATATGTGGAACGTCCTGTGCGGGATGCGGCGAAAAAATGTTGTGTGAAAATTGAAAATAATGCAAAAAGAGACGGCGGGCACCAGTTCCTCCGGAAAGGAGGGGGCTAGGGCCTGCCGTCTTTGTATGGGGAGAAAAGAAGAAGGAACGTTTTAGCGGTCTGCCACAGCCGGAGCCCGGTCATACAGTGCTGTCAGATCGGCAATATGCTCGGCCAGTAGACTGGTAAGCGGGGTGTCCAGCCGCCACTGCCAGTTGGCTCCCTGAGTGCTGGGGGTGTTGATGCGGGCCTCCGCGCCCAGATGCAGCCAGTCGGCCATGGGGATGATGGCCATATCCGAAACACTGGCAAGGCAGGCGCAGATCATGGCCTCTGTCAGATCCTCGGGCAGGCAGCGCAGGTAACGGCAGGCATAGTGGACATCCTCGGGGCTGGCAGATTGCCGCCAGCCCTCGGTGGTCACATTGTCATGGGTGCCGGTGTAGACCACGCTGTTGTGAGGGTAGGTGTAGGGAAGATAGTTGCCTGGTTCCCGGCTGTCAAAGGCAAACTGCATGATCTTCATGCCCGGGTAGCCGCTGGCAGCCAGCATGGTCTTGACCTCAGGGGTCAGGTATCCCAGATCCTCCGCAATGATGCCGCCTTGACCCAGGGTCTCGTGGATGGCATTGATGAAAGCACGATCCGGCCCCTTTTCCCAGTGGCCGCCCGCCGCTGTCTTGTTTCCGGCAGGGATGGCGTAGTAGCTCTCAAAACCACGGAAGTGGTCGATGCGCACGACATCATAAATGGAAGTAGCGTGCTGCATCCGGCGCTTCCACCAGGCAAAATCCTCGGCCTTGTGGCGGGGCCAGTCGTAGAGCGGATTGCCCCAGAGCTGACCGTCTGCTGCAAAGGCATCCGGGGGACAGCCTGCCACCTGCGTCAGGTGGGTCTGGCCATCGGTCTGGAAAAGCTCCGGCCGCGTCCACAGATCGCTGGAATCCGGGCTGACGTAGATGGGGATATCTCCCACCAGCTGGATTCCCTTGCCGTTGGCATAGGCTTTCAGGGCGTTCCACTGGGTGTAGAAGAAGAACTGCACCGCCTTGAAATAATCCACCTGCCCGGCCAGACGCTCCCTGGCAGCGGCCACGGCAGCGGGCTGGCGGGTGCGCAGGTCATCCGGCCAGTCACACAGGCCTGCCTGTCCCTGTTCGGCCTTGATGGCCATGAACAGGGCGTAATCGTCCAGCCAGAAGCTCTGTACCGTGCAGAAGTCTTTGTACTCCACGCTGGCCGCAGCCAGCAGACGGTCAGCGGCTTTTTGCAGCACCACCGGGCGCTGCTGGTAGAGCACGCCGTAGTCCACCGGGCCAACCGGAACCTCAGCGGGAATCTCATCAGCGGTCAGATAGCCCTGCTCGTGCAGGACACGGAAATCGATAAAGTAGGGGTTCCCGGCAAAGGCAGAAAAGCTCTGGTAGGGACTGTCACCGTAGCCGGTGGGGCCAATGGGCAGGATCTGCCAATAGGTCTGCTTTGCACGGGCCAGAAAATCCACGAACGAAAAGGCTTCTTTCCCCAGCGTGCCGATGCCAAAGGGCCCCGGCAGACTAAAAACGGGCATCAGAATGCCGCATGCTCGCATGACGAACTCCTCCTTAACCCTTGACAGCGCCTGCAACAACACCCTCAATGATGTATTTCTGGCAGGTCATGTACAGGATGATGATGGGGATGATGGCGATGATGATGCAGGCCATCATGGGGGCCAGCTCCACACGGCCATAGCCGCCGCGGAAGTACTGGATCGCCATGGGGATGGTGCGGTACTTCTTGATATCCAGCACCAGAGTGGGCAGCAGGTAGTCGTTCCAGACCCACATGGTTTCCAGAATGGCGGTGGAGATCATGGTAGGCTTCAGGATGGGGAACACGACCTTGAAGAAGATCTGGATGGGGTTGCAGCCGTCGATCATGGCGGCCTCCTCGATCTCCATGGGAACGCTCTTCATAAAGCCGGTGAACATGAACACGGCCAGACCGGCACCAAAGCCCAGGTAGATGATGCAGATGTTCCAGGGAGTGTTCAGCTTGAGGGTATCTGCGGTCTTGGACAGAGTGAACATGACCATCTGGAAGGGGACGACCATCGAGAACACGATGAGCAGGTTCATAAACTTGCTGAGCTTGTTGTTCACGCGGGTCAGGTACCAGCCTGTCATGGAGCAGCACAGCAGGATGAGGGCCACACTGGAAACGGTAATGACGAGGCTGTAGCCCAGACTGGAAAGGAAGCCCATTTTGATCACGCCGTAGACGTAGTTGGAAAGGCCAGCAAAGGTCTCACTGGTGGGCAGCTGGAACACGGTAGAGGTGGTAAAGGTGCCCTCTTTTTTCAGGCTGTTCAGCAGGATCAGGACGATAGGGTAGATCCACAGCAGGCAAAGCAGGGCCATGATGCCAGTGAGAATGTTATCCCACAACTTTTTCTGTTTAATCATTACTGCTGGACCTCCTTAGAACGGGTGAAGTGGAGCTGCGCCAGAGAGATGACCACAACGATCAGGAAGAATACCACAGCCTTTGCCTGGCCGATGCCTTTCCACTGAGCACCAGAGCGGCCATAGAAGGTATTGTAGATGTTCAGGGCCAGCATTTCACTGGCGTTGGCAGGTTCGCCTGCGGTCAGGGCAACGTTCTGGTCGAACAGCTTGAAGCTGTTGGTCAGGGTCAGGAAGGTGCAGATGGTGATGCTGGGCATGACCATGGGCAGCTTGATCTTGAACAGGATCTCGCGGTCAGAAGCACCGTCGATCTTGGCAGCCTCGATCAGGTCACCGGGCACGCTCTGCAGACCGGCCACGTAGATGATCATCATATAACCGATCTGCTGCCAGCACATCAGAATGACCAGACCGACGAAACCGGCCTTGGCATCCAGCGCCAGCAGGGGCTTTTGCAGGTTTGCCAGCACGCCGTTGAGCAGGATCTGCAAGATGTAGCCCAGCCGGAAGCCGCCGCTCAGGTTGGGCATAAAGTAGACGGTACGGAAGATGTTGGTGCACTTGATGCCGCGGGTCAGCACGAATG
>ENA-OQLI01000944-OQLI01000944.1-human-gut-metagenome-genome-assembly--contig:-NODE-944-length-26552-cov-4.773548_pt1 | contig 26552 bp, 22 predicted proteins | sample MGYA00242805_ERZ504812 | MGnify/ENA primary metagenome ERZ504812 (study PRJEB26092, sample SAMD00036430) | human gut metagenome | host: Homo sapiens | study: EMG produced TPA metagenomics assembly of... | reverse complement strand
ATATTTCGGGATAGACAGGGAAACGAGCGGCTGCGGTTCCATACATGGCCGTTCCTGGATACCCCTGCTTACCGGAGAAAAAGAAAAAATAAGAGATTATGCGGTTTATGGCTGGTTCGGACAGCCGGTAAATATTACGGACGGCAGATACACCTATTTCCGCGCCGCGGCAAACAGGAAGAATGCCCCCTTATATGCCTATATGGCAGCACTGACAACCTATGAAAGATATCTGGGCTGTGATATGCCGGACAGAGTGTCCTGCGGAAAATTTTTAAAACAATGCCCCATTCCGGTTTACCGGCTGCAGATGGATAAAGAAACGGAGGAAGCCCCCTATCTGGATATCGGTGTCAGCCGCCTGTACGATACGCACAAGGATCCCGGGCAGCAGAATCCCCTGACGGATAAGGAACTGGAGGAAAAAATGTGTCTGGCACTGGCAGAGCAGATGGAACTGCATGATGCTCCTGAAGAGCAGTATAAAAGACTGAGATTGGAATCGTATCAAATGAAAAATCATATATAACAAACGGTTGACATATATTGCTTCATAAAATGTTTGCTGGCAATGATCACAAAAAAAGCTGGAAATCAAAGCTTTTCATGACATTGAATTATAAAAGGGTAAAAAGGGATTCGGAAAAAAAACTATATTTTTCCTGAATCCCTTCTGCATTTTGTGTATATTAACGATTTGTATATCAACCGGTTGACATATTGGGATTGCCGTGATATTATCAAAGCACAGTAAGACAACCCCCCCCCCAATAAAAAACACCGTTGTCTGTTGCGACAGACTTGCAGAACACTCTTTCCCCCCCCCTTTTCTTTGTGTCTGCAGGGTTTCAGGCTTCGGTACCCCCCCCTTTTTTATATATGAAATATTTGTCTTACTGTGATATGTCCCCTTCTGATATCTTCTCCCCCGAAGATATCATCACCATAAAATGAGGGGCGCTCCGAAGGATACAGCTGAAAGAACGCCCCTATCCCTTCAAGTATAACGCCCGGATGAGTCAGAAAATGACTTATCCGGCTTTTTTATTACTGCGGCAGAATTTTAATAAATGCTTTCATAATAATTGTAAAAATGCAGACTGCCGGCTTTTCCCAAAATGTCCTATTGAATAATGAGTATCCATTCTGTAAAATGAGTTATGATGTAGAACAGGTTATCACTTTTCAGCACGTTATTAATATGAAACGTAAAACCGGAGGCAATGATGGCAACACTGAAAGATGTGGCAAAAGAGACCGGGCTGACTGTCAGTACGGTGTCCCGGGTATTGAATAATCGGGGGTATATCAGCAGTAATACAAGGGAAAAGGTTTATGACGCCATGAAAAGGCTGAATTATCAGCCCAATGAGCTGGCCCGTTCCCTTTCCAAACAGACAACCAATACCATAGGTGTAATCGTTCCTCATATCGATCATCCTTATTTTGCCAGGCTGCTGAGCAGTCTGGAAACAGCGGCTTACCAAAACGGATACAAGCTTCTGCTTTTTAATTCCAGGGAAAGGGATGAAAAAGAGGATGAATATATGGAGATGTGCAAAGCCAGCCGTGTAGCGGGGATTATTCTCTGCAGCGGCAGTGTGGAAACCGAACGCTTCCGTGATCTGAATGTGCCGCTGGTGACTATTGAGCGTTTCCTGGAGTACGGAACCTCCGCTGTCGAGTGCGATAACCGCCAGGGAGGCCGTTTGGCGGCACAGCACCTTCTGGAATGCGGATGCACTAATGTGATTTATCTGAGCGGCGAAAATGCGGTATCCATGCCCGCGGACGACAGGGCGCTGGGATTTATGGAACTCTGCGGGCAGGAAGGGTTGCATTGCCTGGATCCGGGGAAGGAAATTGACGCCAGGCTGTATGCGTCGCTGGATTATCATGCTTATATTGAAAAAATTCTGACGGAGTTTCCGGAGATTGACGGAATTTTTGCCAGCAGTGACGTCATTGCCGCTCAGGTTATCCAGATCTGCAGCAAAAGAGGAATAAAGATACCGGAGCAGATACGGCTGGTAGGCTTTGATGACAGCAGTATTGCTTCTCTTACGACGCCGGGAATTACCACGATCCGCCAGCCGGTGAGAGAAATGGCCGAGATGGCCGTGCGGATGCTCATCCGTGCGGAAAGAAAGGAAATCGTACCAAACCGGACAACTTTGCCGGTTACTTTGATTCGGCGCGAAACTACCTGATATCATGTTAGTTTTTAAGAACGGCGGTTATATCGTATGATATTATGCAAAGAGGCGGCATTTCTGCCGCCTTTTTGCACGATCTGATTTCTGAAAGCACATCTTTTTATCTCATGTATTTTCCATGAACCGGAATCAAGAACACTATTGTCTATTTTGCGCAGGATAAGAAACAGAAGAGGAAGGAAGGCGGTAATCTGGTATCCTTGTGAAAAGGTGGTATATAACCTGAAAAATAATAAGAAAATAGTGAATCGATTCACAAAATAATGCAGAAATATTATAAAATAAGTTATGAATCGTTTTAAATTTTCAATATGCACAAATATTTGTATCAGTTTTATATGGTAAATTCTAAAAACATAATTTTTATACAAAAAATATAAAAAAACATGTTGACAATTACGGACAGCGGTGTTATTGTTTAATTACAAAATGAAACGATTCAAGTTCATGCAGGACACATCATCACCAGTAATGAACATAGGTAATCCATTAGCTGCCGGATAGAGGGCAGCACAATTTCAAGGAGGAATGAAGATGAAGAAGAAATTACTCAGTGCAGTTCTTTCCGTTGCCATGATAGCTACGGTGCTTGCAGGATGCGGCGGAAGCGGGGCTTCCACATCACGGACAGGAGCCGCAGGAGAGAGCACAGCAGCAGCGGCTGCAGAGGAAGGAAGCTCAGCGGCTTCCACAGCCACATCCACAGATGGTGTGAAGATTACGGTACTGAATACCAAGAGTGAGATTCAGACACAGTGGGAAGAACTGGCGGCAGAGTACAAGGATATCACCGGCGTAGACGTAGAGGTTTCCGTAACCGTAGGCGACTCCCCTTCCCAGGATATTACCAAGAGATATGCTTCCGGCGAAGTTCCCACCATTTTCATGGGAGATATTCAGGACATCATCATGCTGGATGAATACGCACTTGACCTTTCCAATGAAGACTGGGCGAAAGACGGCGGCAGCGATTACGGCTGCAATTACAACGGAAGACTGATTGGTTTCCCTTTCTGTATTGAAGCCCGCGGACTTATGTATAATAAGACGGCAATCGAAGCGGCTGCAGGCGAAACCTTTGACCCCACATCCATTAAATCCCTGGATGACCTGACAGCTCTTCTCGACAAGCTGGTTGCAGGCGGAATGGAAACACCGGTTGCCCTGAATATGGAAGACTGGTCTCTGGGCGGACATTACCTCACTCAGGTATATGAAGAGCAGGACGGAACCCTGGAAGGAACAACCGCATTCCTTGACGGACTGAAAGCAGGAACCGAAGATTTAAAGAGCAATGCAAGATGGAATTCCCTGATGGATACTTTTGATGTATTGATGAAATACAACATGAATGCCGGGGACCCTCTGGCAGCAGATTACAACAACAACGCAGTTTCCCTGGCTGAAGGAGATATCGCATTCTGGTTTAACGGAAACTGGGCATGGGCGGAAATGTCAGATTTTGCAGTAGACGGAAGTGAATACGGCATCATGCCGGTTGCACAACCCGACAGCTCCAATGGAGCAGTGGATAAGCTGGCCGGCGGCGCAAGCAAGTACTGCATGATCGATACCAAATTCAACAGTGAAGCACAGCAGCAGGCAGCCAAAGATTTTCTGAACTGGCTTGTATATGATGAAAAAGGACAGGATTTCCTTGTAAATAAGTGCAGCCTTGTTCCTGCATTTTCCAACATCACCCTTGAAGTAACCAATCCCATGGGGCTTTCCGTACAGAGCTATGCAAACGAAGGCAACCTGATTCCCGGATATCCGGAATACCCCGGAGACCACTGGAAAGAAATGGGTGCTGAGATGCAGAAATATCTGGGAGGCCAGGAAACAAGAGACCAGCTGGCTGACAATATTGCGGCATACTGGCAGGCACAGTAATACATTCTTATATTAGTTGAAATATGGCTGAAAACAAGGGGCCGGATCTGAAAGGGTCCGGCTCTTTGAGCGAGAAAGCGTGAAAACAGACAATGGTTTTCAACCGTGGATTCAGGCCTGCAGAAGCGGGCAGCCTGGTGAGTCAGGCAGCTTACTAAGGTAAGCAGGAGGTAGAAATGCAGAATCAAAATAAGTTTCATTACAAAGCAATGATGTTCTTAAGCTTTGCAGGTCCTGCTGTTATTTTGTTTTCAGCAGTTGTCATTGTCCCATTTATTTTCGGACTTTATCTTACGTTTACGGGCTGGGATGGTATTTCCAGCAGCATTCCCTTCGTAGGGTTTGAAAATTATCTGTCACTGTTCAAGGATACAAGCTTCTGGATTTCCCTGGGAAGAACGATCCTGTACGCGGTCATCGCCGTTATCCTGGCCAATGTGGTGGCGTTCGCGCTGGCCTATCTGGTAACGAGCAAGATTAAAGGAAGCAATTTCTTCCGGGCGGCGTTTTTTACGCCCAATCTGATTGGCGGTATCGTTCTTGGTTATATCTGGCAGTTCGTTTTCAAACAGGCAATCCTTGTTATCGGGAAAGCCACAGGAATCAGCCTGTTTTCCACTTCCTGGCTGTCCGATCCTTTCAAAGCTTTCTGGGCATTGATCATCGTTACGGTATGGCAGCTTTCCGGCTATCTGATGCTGATTTATATCGCAGGCCTGATGGGCGTTTCCGATGATTTAAAGGAAGCCGCCAAGATTGACGGCTGTGACGAGAAAAAAACCACACGCTATATCACCCTTCCCATGATGGCGGGAACCTTCACAATCTGCTTTTTCCTGGCTATCACAAGGGCATTTGTAACCTATGATGTGAACATATCCCTGACAGAAGGAGGCCCCTTCGGTTCCACGACCCTGGCAGCCATGTACGTATATAATATGGCGTTCTCATCCAAGAAATATGGCCTCGGCCAGGCGGAGGCGCTGATACTGTTCCTGGTAATCGCCGTAATTGCCGTTACCCAGGCGTTCATAGGAAAGAGTAAGGAGGTAGAAGCATAATGGATCTGAATACAAAAGGATTTATTAAGAAAAAAGTCTCTTTTGCGTTAAAAATGATAGTGCTTGTCATCTGCTTTATCATTTATATGTTCCCTTTTGTTATGGTTGTAATCAACTCCTTCAAGACAAAAAGAGATATTATTAAGGAACCTCTTTCCCTGATCGGAACCAACGGCGCGTCTGTGGCCAATTATGTGGAAGCCTTTACCAAGATGAATTTCCCCAGGACGTTTATGAACTCCCTTTGTGTTACCGGTATCAGCGTTCTGCTTATCATCGTCGTTTCCTCTATGTGCGCTTATATTTTCGTGCGTACGGATTATAAGCTGAATAAGATATTCTTTTCCCTGATGATAGCTTCCATGGTTATTCCTTTCCAGGTAATCATGATTCCGCTGGTATCTATCTATGGCGGACAGCTTCATCTGCTCAACCACAGAATGACGCTGATACTGATGCATGTTGGTTTTTCAACGGCCATGTCGGTATTCATGTATCACGGCTTTATCAAGAGCAGCATACCGCTGTCCCTGGAGGAAGCGGCGAGGCTGGACGGGTGCTCCAGGCATCAGACCTTTTTCCAGATTGTGCTCCCTCTGCTTAAGCCGACAACGGCAACGCTGGTTATCCTGTATGCCATGGGGCTTTGGAACGATTTCCTTCTCCCTTCCCTGGTTCTTACCAAAAAAGAACTGTATACGCTTCCCATTGCAACACAGATGTTCTACGGAACCTATTCATCGGATCTGGGACTGATTATGGCTTCCCTGATCATGGTGGTGATACCGGTTATTATCCTTTACCTGTTCCTGCAGAAATATATTATTGCAGGTGTGGTTGCCGGTGCAGTGAAGTCCTGATTATGTCATAAATTTAAAAAAATAAGGAATTGCAGATTGCCATTACCGTGACAGCAGGGTATCATGAGGGGAAGAAAACAAAAAAGGATTGACAAATCCCTTTTCAGATTCACCGGGAGGTAGAGAGAATGGTAACGATTAAAGATGTTGCGGCAGATGCCGGCGTATCGGTAGGAACAGTATCCAAGGTACTGAACAATATGTATGTGAAGGCTGATAACAGACGCAGGGTGGAGGAATCTATCCACAAGCTGGGATATCAGGTGAATACGTATGCCAGAGGGCTGAAGGCGCAGCAGACCTTTACGGTAGCGATTATTGTACCGGATTTAATCAATCCTTTCTTTGCCCTTTTGGTAAATTATGTGGAGCAGGTGCTGGCAGCTGTGGGCTATAAGCTGCTGGTCTGCAATTCCCACTGTAATGCGGACAGAGAACTGGCATATATCAATATGGCTAAACAGAATAAGGTGGATGGCTTGATCGCCGTAACCTACAGTAATACGGATGAATATCTGGAAGCAGATATGCCCTTTGTGTCCATAGACAGGCATTTTAAGCATCAGATATGCTGCGTATCCAGTGATAATGAAATGGGAGGCCGCCTTGCGGCTGAAAAATTTATCAGCACAGGATGCAGAAATGTAATTTATATCCGTAATGGATCCAATTTGGAGGGCGAGACCCTCAAGAGAGGAAAAGCTTTTGTAGATACCTGTATGCAGGGCGGGGTTGAGGCTACCCGTATGGATTTCGGAGAGGAAACAACCCTGTCCAAGCAGCAGATGAATAAAATTATCAGTTTCCTGGAGCAGTGTGTGAAAAACGGTTCTATGATGTATGACGGCATTTTTACCAGTTCCGACGTACATGCCATTGTGGTTTTAAAACAGCTGACGGAAATGGGAATCCGGGTGCCCGGGGATGTGCAGATCATCGGCTATGACGGGATGCGCATCCTGAATGTGGGTGATTATCCGGTATCGAGCATCGCCCAGCCTGTGAAGGAAATGGCGGTGACCTGTGTGGATACGCTGATAAAGCTCATAGAAAAAAAGCCTGTGGAAAGGCGTATTATCCTCCCGGTAACCTTTGTGGAGGGCGGGACGACAAGATAAGCCGGATGCAGACACAATGCGGGGGACCGCGCCCATGACGCGGCGGTTGTGGAATGCAGAGATGCCAGCCTTTCCGGAGAGTTGTGGGAGCTTGCTTCCCTTTGGAAATCGTAAAGAAAGATGATAGATTTTATTTTATATAAATGGCAGTGTCTGAATTCAGAAAGGCGGTAGTAAAAATGAAAACGTTAGAAAACAAGTGTATGTTAATTACCTATTCTGACTCCATGGGACATAATCTCATGGATTTGGAAAGGGTACTTTCCACATATTTCAAAGATGCGGTAGGCGGCGTTCATATTCTCCCTTTTTTCCCTTCTTCCGGAGACAGGGGCTTTGCACCCATGGATTATACCCGGGTGGATCCTTCTTTCGGAGGATGGGAAGACGTGGAAAAGCTTGCGGATAAATATTATCTGATGTTCGATTATATGATCAATCACATCTCCGCACAAAGCGAATATTATAAAGATTTCCTGGAGAAAAAGGATGCTTCCCGCTATCGCGATCTGTTCATCCGTTATAAAGATTTCTGGGAGGGCGGAGAACCTACACAGGAGCAGGTAGATGTGATCTATAAGAGAAAACCGAGAGCCCCTTATGTGGACGCTCACTTCGCGGACGGGACCGTGGAAAAGGTATGGTGCACCTTCGATGAGGAGCAGATTGATATTAACTGCAAATCAGAAACTGCAAAAGAATTTATCAGGGATAACCTCACAGGGATGTGCAGGCACGGCGCGGCAATGATCCGCCTGGATGCCTTTGCGTACGCTACCAAAAAAGCCGGCACCAGCTGTTTCTTTATCGAGCCGGATATCTGGGAGCTGCTGGATGAATGTACGGAAATCCTGAAGCCCTATCATGTGGAAATCCTTCCGGAAATCCATGAGCATTATACCATGCAGAAAAAGATTGAGGAAAAAGGCTATTATGTCTATGACTTTGCTCTTCCCATGCTTCTGATTAACGCCCTGTATTACGGACAGACCGGATATCTGAAAAAATGGCTGGAAATCTGTCCCAGAAAGCAGTTTACCACACTGGATACCCATGACGGGATCGGCGTGGTGGACGTTAAGGATCTTCTTCCCGATGAGGAAATCAACAGGACGAAAGAGGATATTTTTAAATACGGCGCAAACGTAAAGAAGATTTATAATACGGCCGCTTATAATAACCTGGATATTTATCAGGTGAATTGTACTTATTATTCCGCGCTGGGAGACGACGACAAGGCATATCTTCTGGCAAGGGCGGTCCAGTTCTTCGCACCGGGCATCCCTCAGGTATATTACGTGGGGCTTATGGCGGGAAAGAACGATCTGAAGCTTCTGGAAGAGACCAAGGTGGGCAGGAATATCAACCGCCATTATTATACGGAAGAAGAGATTGCGGAAGAAGTGAAGCGGCCCGTGGTAGAGAAGCTGATAAAGCTGATGGAATTCAGGAATTCCTTCCCCGCTTTTGATGACAGCTTTGAAATGCAGGACTGTGAGGACGGCAGACTCGTCATTGTGAGAAAGAGCAATGGATATACGGCGCAGCTGGATGCGGATTTTAGGACAAAGGAATTCGTGGTTTATACGACAACGCCGGATGGAGAAAAAAATAAGCTGGTATTCTGATATCAGAAATATATGGATGAAGAACGGAACCGGCCGGAAAGGCCGGTTCTTTTTATCCAAAAGAAAACAGTTGATTTTACGATAAAAAAAGTTATACTGTAAGTAAATAATAAAAGGGAGGTTACAGAATGAAAATACTGGTATTATGCGATGACAAATGGCATCCCGCGGAAGTGGTGGAAAAAGGGATGGCTTTCTTGACGGAGGAAGGCTTTGAGCTGGATTTTGTGAAGGATGCCAAGGACATTCTCACGCCTGAAATGCTCAGACGGTATCCGCTGATAGTGAACGCGAAAGGGAATGTGCTGAACTGCGGAAACGATGCGCCGTGGTTTGATAATGGAGTGACGGAGGTAGGCCCGAAGGAACTCAAAAGCTATGTGGAGCAGGGCGGCGGATTCCTTTCCATTCATTCGGGAAACAGCTTTACCGCGGATGAATGCAGGGAATACACGGAATTTGTAGGGAACAGCTTTGTGACCCATCCGGCCAGATGTGAAGTGACGGTGCATGTGGAGAGAGAACACCCGGTTACGGAAGGTGTTTCGGATTTTACCATACGTGACGAGCATTATCAGCTGGATCATCTGGCAGAAGATATCCTGCCTTTACTCACCACCCGGTCGGAAACGGGAGGAAATCAGATGGGCGGATATGTTCGTATGGTGGGAAAGGGAAGGCTTTGTGTCCTTGCACCCGGACATATTTTATCCGTATGGGAAAACCCTGAATTCAGAAAGCTTATAAGAAATGCCATTCGCTGGTGCACGGACGGCCAGGCATGAAGGAGGGGGACAATGTGGAACAGGCATTTATAACCGGGGCGGACAGAGGCGTGGGCTTTGCCCTGTGCGAACAGTTTGCCATGCATGGCTATCAGGTGCTGGCAGGTCAGTATATGCCGGAATGGAAAGCCCTGGAAGGCCTCAGAGAGAAATACCCGGATCAGGTCACCTGTATCACCCTTGATGTGGGAAACACGGAATCCGTAAAAGACGCTGTGCGCAGGACTGCCGACATATGCGGCAAAGTAGATATCCTGGTAAACTGCGCCGGAATCATCAGGGACGATACCCGGGAAGGCTTCCGTTCCACCCTGAACACCAATACAGTGGGCACCCTGCGGGTAACAGAGCTTTTCCTCCCTCTTATGGAAAACGGAAAAAAGCGACTCTGCTTTTTCTCATCAGAAGCCGGAAGCATGTCCATGCTCCACAGGACAGGAGACGGAGACAGCTCCTACTGCACCTCCAAGGCAGCCCTTAACATGTGCGTCCGCCTGCTGTTCAATGAACTGCAGCCCAAAGGATACACCTTCCGCCTCTACCACCCCGGATGGGTCCGTTCCTATATGGCAGGAGACGAAAAGGCAGTCCGCGGACGCTATGAGCCCGAAGAAAGCGCGCAGGCGGCATACCGCCAGTTTACATCCTCCCGAGGCTATGAGGATGCCCTCATCATGACAGATATCAAAGGCGAACTATGGCCTTTTTGAGAAACCCCGGAGGAAAAATATGATTTTTCCTCCGGAATTCACATGCCGCTTTAATTTTTTTATAATAAAAGTGTGCGGATCGGAGCAAAAGAAATGAAAACAGCCTTAATATATAATGCGGATAAACCTGCCGCAGCACAGACCGCGTCCTTCTTATCAGAAAAAGGCTACCACATCATCAGGAAGAACGCGTCAGACATGAGAGAAGACGACTGGAAAGAGTTGGAAAAACAGCCCCTTGACCTTTTAATCCTGACTCCGGATACAGACTACCCGGAAAATGACGGTCCCGCAGGCACCATAAGGGATTACGACAAACTGGCCGCATTTACAGCAGACCGGATTTATCAAATCCATGAATGCATGCAGCGCTCCATCCCCATGCTGGAGAAAGGCAAAGAAAAGAGAATCGTTATTCTTACCAACCCCTGTTCCAGCATCAACTGGTGCCAAGACACAACAAATTACGCCGCCCACATGATCCTGACAGGAATAAACATGCAGGCCAAGCTCCTCTTCAACCGCCTCCGCCCCCAAGGCTTCACCATGCGCTGCTACGCCGTCAGTGAAGAAAATCCCCAAACGGAAGGCATTACACCAGGAGACTATACAATCCTGAACTTCTGCTACGAAGCCGATGAACCCGCCGTCCACTCCGACGAAAACCGCCTGGTAATGCGCGACCGTTTTTTCCGCGAAATACCATGGTAGCCAACACTGGTTTCGACTAAATTTTATATTAGTAACATCTACATCCTTAAACCGACGAACTGGAATCTGGTTGGTTACAAACAACACAACCTTCAGAAAAAACAAAGAGCCGGCGACTTGACCGGTCCACAATTTCCTCCGGGCCCTCCTGCTTCTCCCTGCCGCTCCCCGGTCTTTGCCGGCGGAATCTCTGTGCCCTCAGGACCATCTCAAAAAAAGGGTGCAGTTTCTTACCGTTTTATTCCCGCAATTCACTGCCGCCCTTAGCGGCGCTGTCTGACGACCGAAGGGAGGAGTTATAGCCGCGATGGCAGTGAATTGCGGGAATAAAATGGTTAGAAACTGCCCCTTTTTTTGTCTGGCCCTGAGGGCACAGAGATTCCGCCGGCAAAGACCGGGGAGCGGCAGGGAGAAGCAGGAGGGCCCGGAGGAAATTGTGGACCCAGCCAAGTCACCGGCTCTTTGTTTTTTCGCCCTTTTACGACACAAAATTACAAAATGATGCAAAAATGATGCAATTTTGATGGGGATTTGATGCATCTTACATGTAGACTTTAAAAGAACAGAAGGAACACAAAAGCATACGCAGCAGATAAGGGTGAAAATAATGAAAAAAGGAGCAAGAAGAATAGGAAAAGGCTGGAAATATAGGGTGACTGCCTTAGCGGCGGTTATTTTTATTGTGGGGAGCAGTTTGACCACAGTATACGCTGCAGAGAGACGGACGCTGGAAAGTACGGTGGAAAAGAAGCCCAGAATTATGGAACTGGAACGGGAAAGGAAGCCGGAGCTTGTTAAAAGCATGTGGAAGGATATGGCGCTGGCGGAAGAAATGAAGGCCGTAGAAATGGGTGCCGGAGAAACGTATTCGGGAGCGGAAGCCGGCGAAAATGCGGAGCCGGAGCTTACGGAGGAAGAAAAGAAGGCGGAAGCAGAGGTGGACGCCTATTTTGATAATGCTGTCTTTGTCGGGGATTCCATCATGCTGGGATTTCGGAATTATGCCATGAAAAGGCAGGATACTTTTCCCGGCAGGCCTCAGTTTCTGGCGGCCGGAAGTTTTTCGGTGAATAATGCCCTGTGGCCTGTGGATGATAAAAGTGTCCATCCGGTTTACCGGGGGGAGCAGCATCAAATATGGGAATCCATCGCCATGATGGGAAGCAAACGGGTTTTTCTGATGCTGGGTATGAATGATCTGAATATCAACGGAGTGGAAGGAACCTGTAAAAAATATGAAGAATTGGTCGATAAGATCAAAGAGACGGATCCGGATGCAGAAATACATATCATGAGCATGACCTATATCCTTCACGGGAAGGAGGTCGGCATGCTGCAGAATGATATCATCCGGCAATATAATCAGGAACTGGAAAAGCTGGCAGATGAAAAAGGATGGGGCTTTGTGGATATTTCCCAGCCTCTGGCAGATGAAAACGGGGATTTGGCGGTGGAATACTGCAGCGATGATTTTGCCCACCAGAGACCGGAGGCCTATGATGTATGGGTGTCTGTACTCCGGGATTATGCAAGGCGTCAGCTGGATGAACATATGGAAGTTACCGGAAATTTCGTAGAAGAAGGATAAAGAGCACGAGTGCAGGAAAGGAGTCGGATTTACATGAGGAAAAAGGCAGGTTGGAGAGGTTTGTTTGCCTGTTTGGCAATTACGGCATTCGTGCTGGGAGGCTGCGGAAAGGCTGCAGGGGAAACGGAAACGCAGGCGGTTTCCATGAAAGAGGAGCAGCCGGGGGCTGACGAGGCGGCGCAGGAAGCCGGAAACGAAGGCGGGGCAGAGGAATCCAAAGCGGAAGAAGCCAAATCTGTACAGGATATTTATGAGGAGATCACGCAGAAGGTGGAGCTGTGCTCGCCGGTAACCATGACGGATAGTTTTATCAGCAATTATTATGGGATTGATCCGGATAAGCTGGAAGAATATGTGTTTTCCATGTCTGAGGATGCCACGAGCGCGGAAACCATTATCATTATGAAGGTCAGGAACGAAGCGGACACGGAGGAAATCAGTGCGGCGCTGGAGACTGTGAGAGATGAAAAAAGCGGGGAAATGAAGGATTATCTTCCGGCCCAGTTTGAAATCGTGGATAAGAGCAGTGTAAAAACAGAAGGCAGCTATGTGTATCTGGTGATTTCCGAGCGTGCGGATGAAATCATCAGAGTCATCAGAGTGGGAATTTAGGAAGGGCGGATAAGGATATGGTTTTCAGCAGTATCCCATTTTTGTTTTTCTTCCTGCCGTTTTGCCTGATACTGTATTATGCGGTCCCTTATTCCTGGAAAAACGGGGTGCTGCTCGTATTCAGTCTTATTTTGTATGCATGGGGAGAACCGGTCTATATATTGCTTATGCTGTTTGCCTCAGGAGTGGATTTCTGTAATGGCAGGCTCATGACCCGGTTTGGAACGACGCAGGGCAGGCGCCGTTTTTTTCTGTGCTGTTCTGTGGTGATAAACCTTTCTGTGCTGGCATTTTTTAAATATGCGGACTTCCTGATTATGACGTTTAACAGTGTGTTCCGCACCTCGTTTGCCCCTCTTGGACTGGGGCTTCCTGTGGGGATCAGTTTTTTTACCTTTCAGACGATGAGCTACAGCATTGATCTTTACAGAAGGAAGGTGCCGGTGGAAAAGAATTATTTCACTTACCTTACTTATGTATCCATGTTTCCTCAGCTGGTGGCGGGGCCTATTGTCCGTTTTGCCACGGTAAATGAGGAACTGCACAGCAGGAAGATAAAAAAGGAAGAGGCGGAAAAGGGAATCCTGCGGTTCATGCAGGGGCTTTTCAAGAAGGCGCTTATCGCCAATCAGGTCGGCGCCATGTGGGAAGAAATCCGTCTGCTTCCTGCCGTCCAGGTTTCGGCCGCGACGGCCTGGCTCGGGGCGGCGGCCTTTACTCTGCAGCTGTATTTTGATTTCAGCGCCTACAGCGATATGGCCATTGGTATGGGATGGATGCTGGGCTTTCATTTTCCTGAAAACTTCCGTTATCCTCTTTCTTCCGTGTCGGTCACGGATTTCTGGCGGCGCTGGCATATATCCCTGTCCACCTGGTTCCGGGATTATGTATATATACCGCTGGGAGGAAACCGGAAGGGCGTGGCCAGGCATCTGCGGAATATGCTGATTGTCTGGTTCCTTACGGGGCTGTGGCATGGGGCGGCATGGAATTTTGTCCTGTGGGGATTGTATTACGGACTGCTGCTCGCATTGGAAAAATATGTGTGGGGCAGACGGCTGGAAAGTCTGCCGGCGATCGTGCAGCATGCTTATACGCTGCTGATTGTGGTGTTTGGCTTTGTTATTTTCGTATTTGACGATATGGGGGCTTTAGGGCTTTACCTGCGATCCATGGCGGCCTGCGCAGGGAATTCCTGGTGGGGAGAGGAATTCCTGTGGTATGTATCCAATTATGGGGCGGTCCTGTTTGCTGCCGTGCTGTTGGCATTTCCGGTATATCCATGGATGAAACGGAAAATGAGCAGTCTGGGAAGCGTGGGCGGGGCGGCATTGCGGGCCGTGTCTTTGGCAGGATATGTCCTCCTGTTTTTGCTGACTACGGCATTTCTGGTAAATGATACCTATAATCCGTTTTTGTATTTCAGATTCTGAAGACTGGCAGGGAAGAGATGAGAATGGAAAAAAGACTTGAAAGGCTGACGGCGCTGATTCTGGCTGGTCTGGTGTTGATGCTGTCGGCAGGCTTTTTTATTGGTGAAAAAAAGGTTTTTTCTGAAAATGAAAACCGCTATCTGGCGTCGTTTCCTCATTTTTCTCCGGAAAGAGTGGTGAGCGGGGCGTATATGGAGGACTGGAATTCATGGCTGGCGGATCATTTCCCTTTCCGGGATTTTTTTGTGGGTGCGAAAACGGAGACGGAAACTGCGCTGGGAAAGAAGGAAATCAATGGGGTTTTTATTGCGGAGGACGGCTATCTGATAGAAGAGTACCGGGAACCTGCCAATACGGAACGGATTGCCTGGACTCTGCGTAAATTTGCCGGAGAATTGGGGGAAGGGCAGCCGGAGCCTAAACTCATGCTGGTACCAACCGCTTTTTATGTGTACCGGGAAAAGCTGCCGGAGCATGCGCCCTGGAGAGATCAGATGGAAACGGCGCAGGCGCTGTATACGGCTTCCGGGATGGAGGCGATAGACTGCAGCCGCGCGCTGCTCACCTGCGGGGAGGAAAATCTGTATTACAGGACGGATCATCACTGGACCACGTTAGGAGCGTACCAGGGATACCTGGTTTTCTGTGAAAAAATGGGGCTGGAACCGGTTCCTCTGGAAAAACTGATTCCGCAGGTGGTGACCGAAGATTTTGAGGGTACTCTTTATTCCAAATCCGGCGATTATAGCCATCCCGGAGAGGAAATTACTATTTATACGAATCCTGCGGATCGCCTGACAGTGGAATATAAGGATACGGGGGAGATAACGGACACCCTTTATAATATGGAATATGCGCAGAAGAAGGATAAGTACTCCCTGTTCCTGAATAACCTCCATCCTCTGGTGGAGATTACCAACGAAACGGCGGAAACGGACAGAGAGCTTGTCCTGATAAAGGACAGCTATGCCAATTCCATGGTACCCTTCCTTGTCCGGCATTTTAAGAAAATCTACGTGTTTGACACCCGATATTATAAAGACGGGCCTTCCGCATTTATCGCTGAACATCCGGGCATAACGGATGTGGTGCTTCTTTATAACATGAATACGCTGGATACGGATACCGGGATTCGGGGGATATATTGATAGAAAGAGATTGTAAAAAGACTCTCGGGAAAAGAAAAACGGGGCCGTCAGACCAATTTGATAACGTTGGTCTGACGGCTCCGTTGAATTTTGAAATGAATTCAGTAAGGGCTGCCCTGCAGGGTCTGCACGAAACTCTTATAGTTCTTCTTTTATTTCCTCCGCCTTATCGGCTGCGGCATCTGCCATATCTTCCGCCGCGTCTTCCACAGCTTCCTTAACATCCTCCGCTTTTTCGGCGGCGCTGTCAGCTGCGTCCTTTACATCCTCTGCAGCCTCATGAACTGTTTGTGCGGCAGCGTCGGCGGCCTTACCGGTCATATCTTCCGCTGCGCCCATGGTGGCGTTAATTTTTTCTCCTACCTTGCTGACTGCCTTTTCTGTGGCTTCCTTCACCTTGTTGAGGGCGGATTCCATCTGCTCATCCACATTGGCATATTCATTGCTGTTTTTTATACGTTCCACGGTATCATTGATCTTGGTGGTGACATTTTCAAATTCTTCGGAATTCTTGATCTTGGTAACCGCTTCGTCCACTTTGGAAGAAAGGGTTTCATATTCTTCAGAAGATTTAATCTTCTGTACGGTATCCTCCACTTTTTCGGACACATCATTGAAGAGGGCGTCAGCCTTTTCCTTTGCTTTTTTCAAATCAAGGGATACATAAGAACGGCCGTTTCCCTGTTTGTCGGAAGTATGTTGCATATCCGATCCTTTTGCGTGAGCCTGTGCTTCATCGTGTTCATCAGCAGCAGCAGAGGAAATACTGTCGGAATAATCGTCATTCAGATCTTCATCATCGAATATGTCGAATTCATCAAAATCCTCTCCGCCGCCTGTTTTTTCACTGTCTGTTGAATTCTCTCTGTTTTTGAGGTAGTAATAAGTACCGGCAGCAGCGGCGCCGACAACTGCAGCAGCGGCGAGTAATCTTCCCAATCCATTTGACTTTTTGGCCATTGTTCTAAACCCCTTTCTTAAGGCTGTTGTTATAAAACGGACCGGATGCACCGGGCCTGCAATTCAGCGGCTGAACCCGCTTAGTGTTATTTTAATACTATTTTGCGGAATTGAAAAGAAAATATGTATAAAAAATGTATTAATTTTCCAAAGAACGGAACAAACCGTTAAACAAAGAGGAAAACCGCATTTTTGCGGGAACTCAAATTGTCATATCTTGTTGGAAAAACGTAAAATTGCAAGAATTATGAATGGCCAGCAGTTTGCCTGCAGAAGCTGACGAACACGACAAAAAGCGGACAGGCACCTAAATCTGGTATACCTGTCCGCTTTGTATTCCATGCGGCAATTCTTAAAAATAGTAGTTATCCCTTGATAGATCCCACAAAAACACCTTTTACAAAATACTTCTGCAGGAAAGGATAGATGCATAAAATCGGCGCGGTGACGATTACCGTGACGCAGTATTTCACCAGTTCCCGGTAGGCTGTCGCGCCCTGCACGCTGTTTATGGACACGCCGCCCGCGCTGCCCACAGAGGACATGGTGGAGTCGTTCATGACCAGAATTTCCTTCAGCAGAAGCTGCAGAGGATAAAGAGCGCGATCCTTCAGCAATACCATGGCGTTGAACCAGGAGTTCCAGTTGCCGACCAGGTAATACAGGAAAATGACGGCAAGCACCGGTTTGGACAGCGGCAGAATGACCTTTGTCAGGATTTTTACCTGAGAAGCGCCGTCAATGACCGCGGCTTCTTCCAATTCGTAAGGAAGTGACTGGAAACCGGTGCGCAGGATGATCATATTCCAGGTGTTAAGTGCTGTGGGCAGCACCATTGCCAACAGGTTGTTGTAAAGTCCGATCTGCTTCATAAGCAGAAACCAGGGGATCAGACCTCCGCCGAAAAACATGGTGATGGTAATGATGATCATGATGGCGTTTTTGAGCATCAGATCCCGGCGGGACAGGGTATATGCGCCCATTATGGTCAGCGCCATGTTGAGAAAGGTCCCAATCCCTACGTAAAGAAACGTATTTTTAAACCCGATCAAAATGCTGTTATCCTGAAAGACGAGCCTGTAGCCGCTCAGAGTGAATCCAAGGGGCTTCAGTAATACGCCCTGGTGGGCGATCAGCTTCGTCGGATCGCTCACCGAAGCGAATAATACATGCAGCATCGGATAAAGGCACAGGAGCGTCAGGAAGGTCAGCAGCACATAGTTGAAGATTGAGAAAGATATATTGGAAGGTGACCATTTCCCGATCTTACTTTTTTGTTTTATTTCTTTCATGTCGGCGCCTCCTAAAAAATGCTGATTTCCGAATACTTTTTGGATATCTTATTGGTAATCCATAAAAGCAGGAAATTGACGACGGAACTGATCAGGCCGACAGCCGTTGCGAAGCTGTAGCTTGCTTCCTGCAGGCCGCGGCGGTATACATAGGATGCGATGACATCTGATGTATCATAGGTCAAAGGATTATACAGCAGAATGATTTTTTCGTGTCCGGAAGCCATGAGGCCTCCGACTGCAAAAATGAACAGGATAATGATGGTGGGACGGATCTGCGGCAGTGTTACATGCCACATTTTGCGCAGCCTGCCCGCCCCGTCAATTTCCGCCGCCTCATACAGCCCCGGATCAATGGAACTCATTGCGGACAGATATATGATGGAATCCCAGCCGATATTCTGCCAGATGCCGGAAAAGGTGTATATGGGCCGGAACATGTTGGAATACCCAAGGAGGGAAGCGTGCTCCGTGCCGGTGATCATGTTCACAAGCTGTGTCAGGATACCGCCTGACTGGGTAAAAATATGAATCATACCGCAGATGACGATGAGGGAAATAAAGTGGGGCATATAGGTGATTGTCTGGACGACCTTTTTAAACTTCATGGACTTGACTTCGTTGAGCAGCAGCGCCAGAAGGATCGGCGAGGTGAAGCCGAAAGCCAGTCCCCATACGTTCAGCATCAGGGTATTTTTAATCGTCCTGAAAAAGTAGGGACCGGAAAGGAAATCCTGGAAGTGCTTCAGCCCCACCCATTTGCTGCCTGCAAAGCCCAGAAGGGGCTTGTAATCCTTGAAGGACAGCAGGATACCCCACATGGGTGCATAGCAGAAAACGAGATACCAGAGCAGGACGGGCACAATGAGCAAATAGGCAAAGGAATTCTTTTTCAGGTCTTTCTTCAGGGCGGCCCGGAAACTGACCGGGCCGCTGGAAACAGAGGATTTTTTTTGAAATGCTTTCATGTTGGACTCCTATCCGTGGTGGTGAAGGGATTATACGTATCGGAACGCTGGGATTATCTCGCGTTATAACGATCCAGAGCCGCCTGCCATAAGCCGACGAATTCGTCCAGTCCCTGTGCCTTTGCTTTCTGCAGGAATTCGTCATACGCGTCTACAGGAAGCTGTCCCATGATGATTTTAGAAAAATATTCATTTCTCATGGTTGACAGAACTGTGCCCAGTTCACCTTCGCGCGCGGATTCATCAGGAGTGAGGGTTACCGGCGGCATGGTGACGGAGGAATCCATGGTTTCCGTCCAGTATTTCCTGATATCGCCGGAATAGCTGCCTTCTGCTGTGATCAGCGGATTGGAATTATGTTCATCACGGATGTTGGCAAAATCATGAATGCGGTATTTCCAGATCAGGTTGCTGATGGGCTGTCCGTCGGGATCGTTGTACATCAGTCCGTCCGGCATGTAGTAAGGGAGACCGTTTTCATCGATCAGGTGAACATCCCCATAGGAACCATAGTTATAAATTTCCCACCCTTTTTTGGTGAAGGCAAAATCCAGGAACGCACAGGCGGCTTCCACATTTTCACATTGGGTGGTGATTGCTGCGATGGAACCGGTTTGTTTAAAGTTGCGGTATGTCTGTCTGGAAGGCTCGCCTTTTGTCAGGACGGGATTTAATGCGGCGACAAAATCAATGTCATTATCTTCCTTCCAGTAGCCCCACATGGTATCGGGGGAATCCATCATAACGGCACAGTCACCGGAAACCGCTTCGGCCATTCTCTGGTTGAAGTCAGCCGTTGCCCAGTCAGTGTTGATCAGCCCTTCTTTATACCAGTTCTGCATAGTGGTCAGATATTCCTTCGCTTTTTCCTGGCCGGGACCCCAGGCAGCTTTGCCGTTGTCATCCACAAACATCCAGTCCCAGACCCCATAGGCGCCGTTTATGATGCCGGTGAAAATCTGGCCGTAGTTGGAGCCATAATTTAACGGCTGGGAGTAACCGGCTTCCTTGCAGGCAACAAGAAAATCATGCAGCTCATCAACTGTTTCGGGAACGGGAAGTCCGGTCTTATCCAGAGCCTCCTGCTTGATCAGGAGACCGAACCAGCACCATTCATTATAGGGGGCCAGACCATAAACGCCTCCGACAATACCTTCATCGGTAATCGTTGTTTTACGGCGTTCCTCATCGGAATTTCTCCATGCGGAATAATTTGGCATATATTCATCCACGATATCGGTCAGGTCGAGATAAGCGCCTTCGTTGACCCCGGCGGCGATGCCTCCGGTATAGCGCTTCGCATCTATGATGATATCGGGCAGATCGCCGCTGGCGATCATCAGATTAAAATCAGTGGTTTCTTCCCCGAGGGTGGGGACGATGAAATTGAGCTTGATGCCCGTTAATTCCTGTAATTGCTTGAATACACGCTGGTTATTCAGGTCGGGGCATACGGATGACAGGATAGAATTGCTGGGCATCCAAACGTCCAGCGTAACATCCTCTTTGTAGGGATATGCAGAATAATCGTTGGGGATCACCGTGTCGAAGACTTCCCCCAGATAGGTGTCATTGAGAGTTGTGTTTACTTTGTCGATCTCTTCCTCATCCGGCGTTTTATTGCCGCGCAGCGAGGTAAGATCCTCTTGAAAATTTGAGGGGGGGGGTAGAAACAGATTGGGATTCTCCCTGTGCTTCCCCGGACTGCTCCGCGGAATCGCCTGTGCCTGCAGCGTTTCCTGCACAGCCTGCAAGACCGGTCGCGGCCATGGCCAAAACCAATAATAAACTGACGAGTTTCTTTTTCATTTAATATCCTCCTTCATTTGACAGGACCTGACATCTGATGTCATTGGTCGGATTATCCGGCGCTGCTGCTGCCCGGAGCGCCATCGGGCTGTAAATCATCTGGTTCCTTCTTCTGTGAATCGCCGTTGGCAGCTTTTACCTTCATGACCAGGGCCTGTGCATAATCACCGAATTTTTCTCCGAAGAGATTCATGCCGCCTGCATGAACGGCGTCTGGTTTGACACCGAGCCTGAAGCTTATATAGCTGCCTTCGTTCAGACAGAGAGCGGAAAGCGTTAGATCCGAGCATTTGATATCATCCTCAAAGCAGCCCAGCGGATTGATCCTGATGGTTTTATAAATCCCATATTGTGTCATGGTATCACCCCACCATTCCGGATTCAGCCGTCCCCTTCTCCCGCCGAAATCACCGGGGGATAAAATGGTGGCGATTTCTCTTCCATTGATCCATACCGTAATATCGGATGGCCAGTCGTTCTGATAACCGGGAGCCTCAGAACATACTTCAAAGGAAAAGGAAACTTCCTTTAACCGGCAGTTTTTTAACAGATAGGTGGGGAACCTGTATTCCACAAAGCCTGTGTGGAACCAGAGAAGCTGCGCTTCATTGCGGTTATGACAATAGAAGCTGGAAGGGGAATCCTCCACGCCCAGGTAGCCCTTTTCACTTATGATGCCGCAGTTGCCGGATACCTCAAAATCAAAGTAATTGCCGATAGGCATGATTTGCCGGAATTCCTTGCTGTCGCTGTGGTCCATCTTATGCTGAAAGGCATTGAGGTAAATGTCCTCGAAGGTAATGCCGCAGACCTTTTGAGCGCCCCTCACACCGGGTTTCTCGCTGACGGATATCATACCCGCTTCTTCCAGTACCTTTACATGCAGGGCGGCAGAGGACTGAGGAAGGCCGAAAGCCGCTGCAATTTCACTGATGTTTGCAGATTTTTCGATCAAAAGCTTCAGTATTTCCAGCCTTACTTCAGAAGAAAGGGCTTTACCAACCAGCGCGGTCTGCTCCAGATTATTTAAGTCAAGAGAGATCCGCTTCTTGTTTGTCTTCAAATGATACCTCCTTTTCGGATTATCCAAACGGCCCTGAAGCCGCATGTTGGATTTTGTTTTGCTGACAATAATTATGTATTTTTGCGCTTTTCTCAATTTGAGGATAGCACTGTTCCGGTGAACCGTCAATTGTTTAAAACATAATAATTGTTTGTTTGAAATTTGTGTAAAATGAATAAAAATAAAAAATTTTATATGTAATAAGCATAGTTATAAAATGAACAAGAAAAATATAAACAAAAATATGATTCATTATTGGACAATTATAACATATATTTTTGCTGGAATATTTGGTATTTTAAAATTGGAATTTCAAACAGCAAATTTGATTTTCTATTTATAACAATAATTATGTTATTAAATGCATTTTCTCCAGTTTGAACTGTAACAATTGTGCCGGATAATCCGGCATATGCCTTTGCCAATATATAGGTGCGTGTGAAGTACGCGGATGGGATTGAAAATGAAAATTGGATGGAAGCGGCCGGCTGTTGCACTGGGCGCTGCGGCCGTATGTATTCTTCTGGCAGGAATGCTGCTGGTTATATTGCGTGAGAAAGGAAAGACAGAAATGGAAACGGGAATTTATTTTAAGAAGGAAACGGGAAATGCATTTTTTACAAATGATCTTGGCATTACGGATATCGGGGATCCGTTTGTCCTGAAAACGGAGACGGATGGCTACTACATGTACTGTACTTCGGCTCCCAATGGTTTTTATTGTTGGAAATCGGAGGATCTGGTGAACTGGTCCGGCAAAGAGATGTGTTATGTAAGGCAGCCTGATTCCTGGTGCGTGGATTGCTTCTGGGCGCCGGAGGTGGTGTTTTATGAAGGAAAATATTATATGTTTTATACGGCAAAGAATCAGCAGGACAGCCTGAGAATCGGACTGGCAGTGTCGGAGAAGCCGGGCGGGCCATTTTTGGATGTGAAGAATGAGCCTCTTTTTGACTTCGGCTATGCGGCGATTGACGCCAATGTACTCATTGATGCGGACGGAAAGAAATATCTGTATTATTCAAGGGACTGTTCGGAGAACGTAGTTGACGGTCTGAAGAAAAGTGAAATTTACGGCGTGCCTTTAAGCGACGATCTGCTGTCAGTGCAGGGCGAAGCGGTGAAGCTTCTGACTCCCCAGCAGAAATGGGAAAAGGAATCCGGCGATACACAATGGAATGAAGGACCGGAAATGATTACCCATGAGGGAAAATATTATCTGACCTACTCGGCCAATTTCTTTGCCAGTCCGTCATATTCACTGGGGTATGCGGTGTCTGACAGCCCTCTCGGGCCGTTTGTCAAGGCAGAGGAAAATCCCCTGCTTACGTCCGGAATAAGAAAAGACGTGTCGGGCACAGGACATCACAGCTTCACAATGTCGCCGGACGGTACCCAGCTGTGGGCAGTTTATCATTCCCATACGAACCCGCAGGCGCCCAGCGGAAACAGAAAGGTGAATATCGACCGGGCCGGCTTCACGGCCGACGGAAAGCTCTATATCAATGGTCCGGTGACGACCATGCAGCCTGTACCTTCAGGAGCGGCAGCCGTGAATATCACCAATCGTTTCACCGCAATGGCGAATGGGGAAAAAGCGGATCTTCTTGTTGACGGCTTTTTCTCCATATACAAAAAGCATGCCGATATGGATATGAAGCTGGAAGCGGAGAACGGCGGGACGGTAAAGGTAACACTGGAAGCGGATGAAGAACTGCCGGTTTACGCAGCGGCGATTTATCCGGGGCAGGGAGGAATGAAGGATATTTACAGCGTGAGTCTGTGCGTGGATGACAGGATTTGTTCAGAAGAATACATAGTGGGAGAAGAAGCGGTTTCCCCCTTACTTTTATCGTTTGAACCGGTGCAGGCTGAAAAAATCGATTTTGTGTTTACGATGAGGGAAGGCACGGACAGTCTGAAGCTTTCGGAAATCACAATATTGCAGCCTGCAGAGTCACAGAATAGATTGGGAAAATGAAAGGAAGAAACATATGAAAAGAACGGAATATCCGAGACCGCAGTTTGTCCGCAGGGAATGGCAGTGCTTAAACGGAAGCTGGGAGTTCGCATTTGATGATGAAAACCGGGCGCAGGCAGATCACTGGGAGCTTGATTCCTTCCGGCCGGAGGGACGCATTGAAGTGCCCTTCTGCTTTGAAAGCAAACTGAGCGGGATCGGCGATACCTCGATCCATGACCATGTGTTTTACAAAAGAAATTTCACTGTGCCGGAGGAATGGAAGAGCAGAAGGGTTCTGCTGCATTTTGAGGCGGTCGATTACTCCTGCCGCGTTTTTGTGAATGAAAAGCTATGTACAGAGCATACAGGCGGCAATGCCGGTTTCTGCGCGGATATCACAGATTACCTGCGGGACGGGGAACAGACTCTTGCCGTGGCGGTTTATGATCCGGCGCAGGATGAAACGATCCCCCGGGGAAAACAGTTCTGGCAGGAGGAAAGCGCCGATATCTGGTATACGCGTACCACAGGTATCTGGCAGAGTGTATGGATGGAGCCTGTGGAGCAGACCCATATCACCCGTGTGAAATTTACTCCTGATGTGGATCATGACATGGTGATTTTGGAAGCCGAATTTTCCGGCTGCCCTTCGGATATGTATCTGGAAGCGGAGATCCACTTCGACGGGGAACAGATCTGCTGTGACCGTTATCTGGTAAACAATAAAACTGTATTCAGGAGGGCCGTCCATCTTTCCAAGGATCACATTTTTTACGGCATGGCGCACGGAATGCGCCGCTGCTGGACACCTGAGAACCCTGTTCTCTATGATGTTAACCTGCGCCTGTTTGCCGGAGGAGAGCTTACCGACAGCGTGGACAGCTATTTCGGCATGCGTAAGATACACGTGAAGGACGGGATTACCTATCTGAACAATAATCCATACTATTTCAAGCTCGTGCTGGATCAGGGGTATTGGCGCGACGGAATACTGACTGCGCCCTCGGATGGGGATTTTGTGAGGGACATCAGCCTGATGAAGGAAATGGGATTCAATGGCTGCCGGAAGCATCAGAAGGCGGAAGATGCCCGTTTCCTGTATCATGCGGATCAAATGGGCTTTCTTGTATGGGGCGAAATGGCTTCCGCGTGCCTCTACACGGACACCGGAGTGGAGCGCTATGCAAAGGAATGGTTTGAAATCATAAAACGGGATTATAACCATCCATGCATCGTGGCCTGGGTGCCGTTTAACGAAAGCTGGGGTGTACCCAATATTGATGTAGACAGACGGCAGCAGGATCAGACCATGGGAATGTACTATCTGATAAAAAGCCTTGATCCAACCCGGCTTGTGGTCAATAACGACGGATGGGAAATGACAAAAAGCGATATATGCGCAATCCATAACTATGCCCACGGTTCCACGGCAGAACCCGAAAAACAGGACTTTTTCCGAAGAACCATGCAGGAAAAGGAGCTTCTTTTATCACCCACACACGCGGGAAGAAGCGTATATGCCCAGGGCTATGCGTATGGAGGCGAACCGATTCTCATCACGGAATGCGGCGGAATCAACTTTAACTCAGAAGAAAAAGACAGCTGGGGCTATACAAGTGCAAACAGCGAAGCAGATTTTCTGCAGCAATACGAACATGTGATACACACCATTTTAGAATCCGACCTGATTTACGGATTCTGTTATACACAGCTTTCCGATGTGGAACAGGAAACAAACGGCCTTCTGACCTATGACCGCGTTCCCAAATGCCCGCCGGAAAAAATAAAGAAAATCAATGATTCCTACAGACACAATATTGCCATGGAAACTGCCCGTTCATAATCCCATTTGCTGTACCTGAAGAAAGCAGCACAACCTGGATTGAATGCATGACCTGTCCGTAACAATAATAATTTAGTAAGAAAAAGCCCCCTGCCGGAATATAACCGGACAGGGGGACTGCCTTATGCTCCTGAAAACAGCATAACACATCATCTTATTGATCAACAGCCATCATCTGCCCGAAACAACATCATAAAAGCTGCTGCAATGTTACAAAGATTGTATAAAAACCACCTATTAACCCTAAAACAGTAAGAACAGCAAAGAATATCAATATATTTTTAATTGTATGAATATCACTGCAAAGAGCCAGAAAAGCGCTCTCCTTATCCGGCATTACGCCCATCCCTGCCCCTTCCTTTCCATCCACTTTTTCTTTTTCCGCTTCGTTTTCCTCTCCCCGCTTTATACTTTGATAATAATCCGATCTATCCGACTGCAGAACAGCAGACGCAGCCCTCATAGCCGTTTCAGTATACCCATTCTCCGGTTTAATAATTTCAGAAAGCTCTTCATCAGACTTTTTACTATATTGCTCAAACAAACGATTAAACTCCGCATTTGATCTATCTGCCTGTGACATAAGACACCCTCCCTTTTTTATTTACCAACATTTTATTACAACACCAACAATATCCACAATTATTTTCAAACAACTATTTATTATCACGATCCCCCAGGTTGCTATTCCCAGTCCTTTTATGCCGGCTGCCTTATTTGTGCCGCGTGCCCGGCCTGGTGCCTTTCCCTCTCTGCGGGCGGCGGGGCTGTAAGGATTCCTGTAAGGACCGTTATAAGCTCGCCGGTCCTTAGGCTGTGTCCTTTACAGCCTTAGTACCGCTGCGTGCTTATCCGAGCGAAAGCGTGTCCTGCAAGGAACCTTACAGCCCC
>ENA-OQLI01000938-OQLI01000938.1-human-gut-metagenome-genome-assembly--contig:-NODE-938-length-26751-cov-12.839731_pt1 | contig 26751 bp, 24 predicted proteins | sample MGYA00242805_ERZ504812 | MGnify/ENA primary metagenome ERZ504812 (study PRJEB26092, sample SAMD00036430) | human gut metagenome | host: Homo sapiens | study: EMG produced TPA metagenomics assembly of... | reverse complement strand
AAAGCTATTCATCAGACCCGACAATCTTCGGGTTCTCGTTTTGGGCTTTATTGACCTTTTGCTGTTCCAGCCAGTCCAGTAACTCATCCCGCCGCACCAGCAGTCGGTTTCCAATGTGGAACGCCGGGAAACTCGCGTCATGGAATATGCGGTAGGTGGTTGTGCGCGAGACACCAAGGTAAAAAACTTACACTTTTCAAAATAGAAGTGGCACGACATTGAGGTCGAGGACGACGTGACCGCCTACATGGAGTTTGCCAACGGTGCGACCGGTGTGTTCATCACCACCACCGCCGACGCCCCCGGCACGAATCGCTTGGAAATCACCGGCACGAAAGGCCGCCTGATTTGCGACGAAAACGGCCTGACCTACGACCGCCTGAAAGAGGACGAGCGCATCTGGTGCGCCACCTGCAAGGAGGGCTTTGAGAAGCCCGGCTGTGAGCGTGTCGAGGTCGAGACCGACGGCGAAAACCCGCAGCACGCAGGCGTGCTGAATGCCTTTGCAGCCCACATCCAGACCGGCGCACCGCTGGTGGCAGACGGCCGCGAGGGCATCAACGGTCTGATGCTCTCCAACGCCATCCACCTGTCGTCCTGGCTGGGCGAGACGGTCACGCTGCCCATCGATGAGAAAAAGTTCCTGAACCTGCTCAACGAGCGCCGCGCTCACTCCCGCCTGAAAGAGGACACTGACGTGGTCATGGACACTGCGTCCAGCTACGGTGGCGGGGCAAAATAAAATGGAAAAGGTAAAAACGGCGGTCATCGGCATTGGCAACATGGGCACGGCACACGCCCAAAGCCTGTGGGATAACCGTGTGCCCGGCCTGGCGCTGGCCGCAGTTTGCGACACAGACCCTGCCCGGCTGGCCTATGCCGCCAAAGCATGGCCCGGTGTGGCCTCCTATGCGGGCATCCTCATCTCCTGCCTCGGTGCGGTTATGGATGTGAGTGTTTCTATCACCGCTGCATTGGAGGAGATCCGCGCCAAGGCTCCGACGCTGTCCCTGCGGGAGCTGGTCCGCTCCGGCCTGACGGTGGGCCATGACATGATTGGTACGATGTCTAACACGCTGATTTTGGCCTACACGGGCACGGCCACCGGCACGTTGCTGACGCTCTACGCCTATGAGATGCCCTACATCCAGATGATGAGCTACAATGCTATTGTCATCGAAATTTTAAGCGGCCTGTGCGGCACGATTGGCGTGGTCTTGACCGTGCCGATTCAAACGCTCATTACGGCGTTTGTCATAACACGGAAAAAATAAGGCAGAACGGCAGGTACAAATGCTGTCGCGGCAGATAGAGGTAGTGCAGGCAGAGGTGTTTTTAAAGAAAATCTGTAAGGCGCAATAGAGGCTAAGCTGCATTTTCACTTCTGAATCTGTCACAAGAGGCCACCCGGACAAGGTTTGCAATCTGATTTTAGACTCCATTCTGGATACTTATCTGGAGAAAGATCCCTCGGCACATGTTGCCGTCAAAACTGTTGTGAAGAACAATACTGTATTTGCTGCAGGAGAACATTCATACTTTCTTCAAGCCGCTGTATCTGATCACTCTGGCGGAAAGCCTGGGCGGTGTAGAGAGCCTCGTCTGCCATCCCGCCAGCATGACCCACGCATCCATGCAGTACAGCATCTCCGTTGAAAACCAGCCCTATCCGGTGCTTTGTACACTCTCAGCAGACGGCTGCACCGCCCATGGTCTGGTGCCGTCCAGCTTCAGTCCGCATATTGCCGGGCTGTTGGGAGCTGCAAGCTTAGGAATGAAGTAAGGCGGGTGCCGGATACCCGGCACCCGCCGATTGCGGCTGAAGCGCATTAGTTCTCTTTTTTATTGAGCGTCAGCTCAATTTCAAACATTCTGTCCCACGGAAAAGTCAGTGTAAAAAAATAATCTGTATCGGGCAGATATTTGTGCTGCCACGCTTCCAGTCGTTCCTGCACAAGGGGCTGTACCAGCGCCTGCTGGCTGCGCAGATGCAGAAAATCCATATCCGGGCGCAGGGTGGGCAGCAAGGCCGTAACGCCGCGGCGCACACAGGCCATGTAGCCCCAGTCCTCCAGATAGCACAGAAACAGAAATTCGTCGGCCTTCTGTTGGGCGGTACCGGTAAATGTACCGGCTTTCTCTGCCGCGTGGCAGGCGGAAAGATGTGCAAGGACAGTGCCTAGCGTGTTGGAGGAGGTGTTCCACCCGCCGTAGGCGGTCAGCTTGTCAAGCAGTTTGTCCTCGTACAGAAACTGCATCAGGGCGCGGTCGGCACCGTTGGGTATGGCGCAGTCTGCCACACCCACTCGCAGCCCGCGGGCAAGATACCGCCGGATACGCGCCAGAAACGCAGGGAAATTCCGTTCACTGTCCAGAAGAATGTCATCGGTGATAAGCTCCTTCTCCTGCCGCAGGGTGAAGGGGGACGGCGGGTTGATCGCTAAAATGAAGTCTGCCTCGGCACTGGTCTCGGCAGGCAGGCAGCCTGCCGCCAACAGATGGAACAGCACCGTCTCGCCGATGCTGCGGTCCTCATAGGAGGGAATCTGGCTGCGCCCCCGCACGCTGGACCAATCTACATAGACCAGCGGCGCGGTGTGGGAATCCTCATGGATAGCACGGGCCAGCAGGGTGCAACCGATTTCATCCGCACCGGGGTAGAGCATGACGTGACTCAGCAAGTCCTGCTTTGCTAGATATACTGCCAGCTGGCGGCGTTCAGCTGGGGCAAAGCCGTATTCACGGCAATCATCCAGAGGGAAGAACAGAAAATCCAGAACGCACTCCTTCACCAAATCAATGAGAGCCAGATTGTTGGCAAAATTCTGCTCACGGCGGGTCAGAAAATCCTGCATAGCTTCCGCAGGAACCTCCGCCTTTATCTGTTCCCATTCAGCCAGCTCCTCTGGTGTGGCTACACCAACGGCAGCGCGGTCCCGGATAACGCCATAGCGGTAGATACGATAACCGTATTCCTCATAATAATCCGGCTCCTCGCCGGCGCCGTTGCGGGCGGGTGCACGCGTGATAAGGCTGTACGCCTGAATCCGCAGATGCGGAAAATTCTGCCGCAATGCTCGCAGTCGGTTCAGCCGGGTATGGCAGATGTCAGCGGAAAGGTGATGCAGCCTTGACGGCACGATGCCTCCGTAGAGGAACATATCCAACGAAAGCACAAGCTGTGTGGCTTCGGCTGCCTGCTCCTGTATCCATGTCCACAGCCCATCCACATTGGCAGCCTGTTTGAAATTGCCCAAAAGTGCCCGCGGCGGGAAGGAGATATCCAGCCCGCTGATGGCTCCGATGTAGGCCGGATATTGCAGATTACAGGGCCGTTCATCCAGCGGGATAAAGATGATTTTTTGCATGATATACCGCCTTTCTTTATAAGTGCCAACAAAAACCGCCCCGGCCGTTGAAAGCGCGATGACGGAGGCGGTTTTATCATCAGGATTCCCTGCTCTGTCGGGTGCAGAAATCAATCAGATGCTGCATATGTGCGATGCTGCGGGAGAAGCCGCCGATGCGGTTGCGTGCGCACCAGAGCTTGTAGTGAACCTTCAGAATCGCGTTCAGCTCGTCGGCCAACTGTGCCATATTCTCCCGGTAGGCCGGTGTGCTGCGCAGAGTCCTCAGCGTATAGTAGAGCTTTGCACCGTAGCGCACCATCCGCAGGCCGTTTTCCATTTCTTCCCGCAGCAGCAGATTGCCGGGGCAATCAAATTGAGCCGCATGAAGCTCCTGCTCCACACGGTCGAGGTAGGCAGTCATTTCGTCGTAGTCCATCTCAATGCGGGCAGGCTTGGCCGGGATGTGGTTCGTGCGGGCAATGTTGGCGGAGAGCGTCAGCAACCGCTCCATCTTTTGGTCAAATTCCTCAATGCTGTCAAAATAATACTTACTGCTCATGACCGCGAAGCAGAGGGTCGTGTTGTACAGCGGCGCGCGCTCCAATTTGTAGTAATTGCCCAAGTCCCACGCGGTGCGGAAGGCGCTGCCGTCGCTGCTTTGATAAATAAATGTGTTGCAGTACCACTCTGCGGCGTCGCGGCTGGCGATGCCGCACCAGGCGTACAGCGCGGCGCAGACAAAGGCTGGGTAGCTGGCGCTGAGGTACTGCCAGTGACCCAGATCGCCCCAGTCGGTGGTGATGATGCCCGCGCCGCCGTACTTGACGGCATTGGCGGCGGCATCGGCAATGTTGGCCAGCATATTGTCGTTGCGCCCGGTCAGCGCACCCCAGCTGCTGCTGCCGGGGCAGAGACAATACCGCAGCCCGGCCTGCTGCATCTGGCGGGCATGATCCTCAAACTTGGCGTCGCCTTCATAAATCCAGTCAAGCAGCGTCACATCGTGGGGCAGGCGGGCAGCGTTGGCTGGGTCGGCCAGCACCTCATCGCCCCACATCATCATCTTTTTGCCCTTGGCGCGGCAGTAGGCGTTCAGTTTGTCCACATAGTCAAAGTAGAGCTTGAGTCGCCCGTCGCGGTCAGCCACGGCCTTGTTTTTGCCCATGCCCATCTCAAACGGCTCGTCCAGATTCAGGTTCACATAATCGGAATCGGAGTTTGCGAGCAGTGTGTCCAGAAGTTCCCCAGCCAGAGCAATGCTGCCTGGGTCGTAAACGTCAAGCGTCATGGGAGGGCGCCAGAACAGATTGTTGAAGATATAACCGTCCTCGCATTCGGCCAGATGGCGGAACTGGGGACGCTCCAGCCACTTTTCCATATGGCCCAGCACATTCTGGTTGGGGACAAGGTCAATGAAGCGGGCACGCGCATAGGCGGACAGGCTGCGGAACTCCTCAGCAGTGAGAGGAGTCTCGTCACTGAAAAGATAGCGGTACTGGGGGTAGTCGAAGCAGAAGCCCTCCATATAGAGCTGCAGATGGTTAATACGCATCCGACCAAAAAGGTCAATCAGGGTGTAAAGTGTCTGCATTTGGGGAATCTTGTCGCGGCCAATATCCAGCATAATGCCGCGGACTTCCAGCGCAGGGGCGTCCTGCACGGTGCAGATGGGCAGATAGCCGCCGGGGGTCTGCACGGCCAGCTGGCGGATGGCCTCGACGGCGTAGTACAGGCCCGCGCCATCGGTGCAGCTGATGTGTACGCCGTCTTGACGGATTTCCATCTCAAACGCGCCGGAGACGCCGTCCATCAGATTGGCGGTGACGGATAGGCCGAAGCCGGGCAGGGTCAGGAACTCGGCCAGATTGGCCTGAGGGTCATACCCGGCGGCGCGGCAGGCGTCAAGCAGCGCCGGTTCCAGACAGACGACGGGCAGCCCGGCGGGCACGAGCTCGTCGGTGACGGTAAAATGGCGTGGCGTGGGAAAAATCTGGTACATAAAAACGCTCCTTTCGGCGGGTCAGCATTTGTCAGGGGAGTCAACATAGACCGGCAACGGCAGCCAGCCGACGGGCGCTGCCACCTGGGGCCGGATCAGCCCTTCCGGGCTGAACAGCAGCGCCATGGCCTCGGCATGCGTCAAGGCATAATCGGCGGTGACGCAGGAAGCGGCATCAGCCCGACCATCCTGCAAAGTCAGAGCAAAGGGCTGGCCACCATCGACCGAAATCGTCAGCCGCCCATCGGGCAGGGGCCGCTGCGCTGCCTTGGCCTGCAAGAAGAACGCAGCCACGGCGGGGTAATCAAACACCTGATATTTGTCGTCGGCAAACAGAGCAAAGCGGTCATACAGAGGACCAACTTCCTGCATACGGGCGGTGTCCCACCCGGCGCAGGGCAGCGTCAGTGCATCGCAGCCCAAATATTGCTGCACGGCGCACAGGGCGTCGTACAAAAGTGACTCGTCCCGCAGGGACAGCTCGCCAATGCGGCCTGTGTCGGACGTGATGCAGAATCCCACGATCTCGCCGCCGCCGCGAAGCACTAACAGGCGACCATCCCAGCTGACAGCTACGGTGTGGAAATCTTGCGCGGTGTAGACGCCGTGGACGGTGCGGCTGTTCTGGATGGCCAGTAGGGCGGCGGTCTCGGCAGTGTCGGTCGGGTCTGCAGGGGCGGCGGTCAGAGCCAACTTGTGGGCAGCGGTCATGTGGCGCAGATTGTCCGGAGTGATGGTGTACTCTGCCCGCAGACCCGCAGGCTCATAGCCGAAATAGGCATAGCGGTGGCGGCGACCGTCCAACACACTCAGGGTAATACCGCTCTGAGCCATGTCGGTCACGGCGGTATTCATCAGCTTGCGCATGTAGCCCTTGCCGCGTACATAGGGGTGTACGCTGACGCTTCCGATGGCGGCGCACCGCAGCGTGCGTGTGCCGCAGGCCAGCGTGAACGGGTGGGCACAGACGGCGGCGACAAGACGGCCATCCTCCCGCACCAGATAGTGTTCGCCCTCGGTGGCGGCATCGTCGGCGTAGAGCTTGGGCAGCATCCGGGCAAAATCGTGGGGTCGGGTATGCATGCTAAACACCATATTGATAAAATCGCGGATTTCGCCCAGCTCATCAGGCTTGCCGCGGGTGTAGGTGACTGCCATAGAAGCCTCCAGTATAAATTATTTTTAGGTACATCTTATGTTATCATATTTTTTTTTAGATTTCAATGCATTTTCAAATGCTTTTTTAGATTGGGAAACATGTGCAAAAATCGAAAGTAAAATTCGGTGTATTGACGAATTTTTGAGATAGACGCAGGACGGCGCTGTATCTGAAAAGCTTTTTGACTACAAAAAAGGCCGCCGTGAAAACGGCAGCCAAAATTTTAATTTTCCAGTGCATCCTTTCTCCGGATATGCGGCACGACGCAGAAGCAGTAATACAGCGAAATACATGCGATGGTGGTACCCCAGGTGACGGGATAGCTGAGATACAGCGTGTACAGTGAAGGAAACAACGGCAACAGAGCGGCCAGCCAGATGATGCGAAGACCGCAGAGGTTTACGACCGACAGAATCATTGTAGCAAATGTATGTCCGCAGCCGCGCACTATGCCGATGAAAATCTGGCAGAACACCAGCAGGATGTATCCTGGCGCCAACACCCGCGCCATCATGGCACCGCTGTGCAAAACCTCAAACTCCTGAGAAAAAAGCGACATCGGCCTCTGGCTGAAAAAGAACATGAAGACGCCCACGCCGACGGAGTAGACACCGCCCATCCACAGGAATGCCCGCAGACCACTGAGCACACGGCTGTAGCGGCGTGCGCCCATGTTCTGCGCTGTGAAAGTTGTTACGGTCAGGGACAGGCAGTTGGCCGGCAGCAGCACAAAGGTATCGACCTTGCTGTAGACATTACTGCCCGCCATTGCTGCCACGCCGAAGCCGTTTAGGTAGCTCTGCACAACGACATTGCTCAAGCTAACGATAGCCGACTGCAAACCCGTGGGGGTGCCGTACTTTAAAATCAGGCGGAACTCTGCGGCATCGCCCCGCAGGCTGCACAGGCGGTATTCCTCTTTGGTGCGCAGCAGATGAGCCATAGCCAGCGTGGCGCTGACGGTCTGGGCGATCAGGGTGGCTGCGGCTACACCGGCCACACCCCAGCGAAACACCGCCACAAACACTACGTCCAGCACGATGTTCACGGCACTGGCGGCACAGAGATAGTATAGCGGATGGCGTGTGTCAGCCACGGCCTGCAAAACGCCCGCACCCATGTTGTACAGGATGTTGAACAGCGTGCCAATGAAGTAGATGCGCAGATATAATACGCTGTCGGCAAAAATTTCTTCCGGTGTGTTGATGAGACGCAGCAGAACCGGGGAGGCAGCGATGCCAAGTGCCGAAACCGCCACACCGCCCACAAGACAGAACAGATAGGCTGTAGAAATGCAGCGACGCAGGGCAGCATATTCTCCTGCGCCATAGTGCCGTGCAATGACGATACCGGCACCCGTGGTCAGCCCAATGACAAACCCGATAATCAGGTTCACAATCTGGTTGCTGGCCGACACTGCGGCCAGCGCCCCGCTGCCGACAAAGTTGCCCACCACAAGGGAATCTGTGGCACTGTACAGCTGTTGAAACAGGTTGCCCAAAATCAGTGGCACGGTAAAAAGCAGACTGCCGCGCACAACAGAGCCGTCCGTCAGGCTGACAGTTTTCACGGAATCACATCCTTATTCTTCCACCTCATCGCAGCGGCTGGCTTCAAGGTAGTTGTAGAAAGTGAACTTGCTGATGCCCAGCATCTCGCAAATCTGTTCGCTGGATTTGGTAATCAGGAACGCGCCCTTCTTGTCCAGATAGCGGATAAACTGGATGCGCTCCTTCTTGTCCATGTTGGCGGCGGGCTTGCCGATGATATCCTGCCCGTCTTTGATCAGCTGCGCGAACAGACCGTTGACGTTGGTGGCAAAATGCTCCTGTACGGTGTCGGGGGTGTCCTCAAAACGGTTGTACTGGCGCAACACACCCTCCAGACGCAGCGTATCGGTGATGTCAAGGTTCACGCAGATGGAGCCGATGACCTTGCCCTCGTCATTTTTTAAATAGATAGAGGACGAGCGCAGAATCTTGCCGTCCTGCGTGGTAGTGACATAGTTGAAGCGGTCACCGTCAATGACGTTACCGCTCAGCACTTCTAACCCCAGATTGGAGCCGCAGCCGCCCACCGTGCGGTTGGTGATGTGCCCGTTGCGGATATCCACAATGGTGTGGTTGTAGTCTTGTGTCAGGTCATGCAGTACGACCTCGCAGGAAGTGCCGAAGTGATTGGAGATCAGCGAGAGCAGCTGCTTCAATAAGGGCATTTCCTCTTCAATGCTTTTCATCTGATTTTTCTCCTTCTCTTTTGTAAGACGTATAATTGGCGAATTTGTATAAGCGCTTGAACGGAATTCGTCAAAATGACCAATTTTCCGTAGGATTTTCTATTTGACTTTTATTTTAGCATGAGTTTTAATAGAGAGCAAGAGAAAATCTAAAAAATTTTTAGGATTTTTCAAAAAAATCAAAAAGATTATATATATATTAAGAAAGGATGCTGTACTATGCCTACTGAAACGTTTGTCGAAGAACTGCGCCGCAGCGGCTATCTCCACCGTCCGCTGCCCATGCATGAGGAAACCACCCGCGAGGCACGCCTGCGCCGCCGAACCGTGCTGGATGCAAAAACCGTCTGGACGACGGCGGACGCGCTGCCCACCACGCCATGGCAGGGCGTGGCTGAATGGGACGAGCTGGACGGGAAAAGAGTCGTCTGGCTTCACGTACCCCGCGTCTGTAAGGAGTGGCCTTACGGGATGCCGCAGGACGGCAACTGTGCCTATTATGGGCAGCTGCGCGCCAAATTTGCCATGGGCGGGGTCGATTGGTCTGGTTACGACCGCGTGCGGGTGCGCCTGTATACGGCCTGCCGGGGCAGCCGTATTGTAGAGCCGACGCTGTGTCTTGTCAACGATGAACCGGGCGACCGTGCGGTGCCGGATAAGTTTAACCGTACCGGCTTTACGACCTGCGAGATGAAAAACTTTGCCTGGACTGATTGGCTGTGGGATATCCCGGAACTGCCGCGCGCAAACGTACAGGAAATTGAATTCCGCTTCCGTATCAGCGGCAAAGAGGTTGCAGATGGCGACACGGTGGATTTTTACATTGCGGAAATCGCCGTGGAAAAGACTGACGCGCCCGAGAAGGAGACCGGCTGGGCACCGCGCCCCGGCCGTCTGCACTACGCTCAGGCGGGCTACCGCCCCGGCGACCCCAAGCTGACCCTAATTGACCCTGCCGACCTGCCTGAGGACGGTGTATTCACGCTGACGGATGAAAACGGAAAGACCGTTTACACAGGCAGGGCGGAAACGACAGACTGGAAAGACAACAGCTTTGCCATGCTGGACTTCACGAACTTTCAAATTCCGGGGCGTTACCGCCTGCAGGTAGGCGCACTGACAAGTGAGCCGTTCCCTATCGCTGCCGACGCCAACCATGAGACGGTTTGGCAAATTCTGAACTTTATTTATTGTGAACGCTGTGGCCACCCGGTGCCGGGCAAACACGGGCTGTGCCACATGGATATCTACGCCAAGCACAACGGCCTGCTGCTGCCTTTCTGCGGCGGCTGGCACGATGCGGGCGATATGTCCCAGCAGGCGGCTCAGTCCGCCGAGACGACTCAGGTGCTGTTGCAGGCGGCGCTCTCTTTTAAAGAGGATCCGATGCTCAGTGAGCGTCTGTGGGAGGAAGCGCTCTGGGGGCTGGAATTCACGCTGCGCACCCGCTTCGGCGACGGCGTCCGTGCCAGCAGTCTGGGGTTGATTCGCTGGACCGACAATAAGATCGGCAGCGCCGATGATGCCGACAATGTACGCACTCAGTGTCAGGCGATGATCAACCTGATCGACTGCCAGACCGAGGCGATGGCTGCATTGGCTCTGCCCGGTCGGGACGACGGCCTAGCTTGGAAGTGCGGTCAGGTCGCCGAGGAGGATTTTGCCTTCGCTATGGAGCGCTGGAACAAGTACGGTGTGGAACAGCCCAGCAAGTGGGAGCACACCTACAACGCTTCCCGCTGCTTGCACTATGCCGAAATCGTCCGCGCAGCGGCGTTGCTGTACCAGCTGACGGGAAAGAACACTTATGCCGAAACGGGTAAAGAGTACGCTGAAAAGCTCATGGCCTGCCAGCAGGACGAGCCATCCCCCTGCGGTGTGGCAGGGTTCTTCTACCGCGACGAAAGCCATAAGCGGCTCATCCACCACAACCATCAGGCGCGGGAACATCTGCCTGTTCTGGCGCTGATCGAGCTTATCAAGGCCCTGCCCAACGACCCCGTCTGCGCGCAGTGGAAGAAATCTGTAAAATTGTTTGGTAACTATATCAGAAGTCTGGCAGCCCACGCGTCGCCCTATGGCATGCTGCCCGCGGGTGTCTATCAGGAAAACGAAATCGAGGACAGAGCTACATTTGCACTCGAACACTTACAGTCTGACTACGAAATTGAGAAACCAAATTATTTGGCAGAACTGCACAACGGTGACGATCTGGGCAACGGATGGTGGCTGCGGCAGTTCCCGGTGTGGTTCTCCTTCCGTGGAAATTCGGCCATCCAGCTGACGCTGGCTGTGGGCGCGGCGCTGACAGGGGAGAGTGATCTGCACGCGCTGGCTGTGCGTCAGGCACAGTGGTTTATGGGCTGCAACCCGTTTGCGGCAAGTCTCGTCTACGGGGCTGGGAGGGACTCCAGCGAACCGTATGCGATTTTCCCGGGCAAGACCGTGGGCGCAGTCTCTGTCGGAATTCAGACAAAAGGTAATACTGATGAACCCAATTGGCCGAATTCTGTCTGCGCTACCTACAAAGAAGTTTGGGTGACGGCCGCCGCCGATCTGCTGCAAGTTCTCTCTTTGATTGAGTGACAAATCTGGCACCCATGATCTACATCAACAAGACCGAGAAGTATACACTTTCCTTAGGGTTGCAGGGCTTTTTGAACCAGTTCTCTGTTGACTGGACCCATCTGATGGCAGCTGCCTTCCTGTTTGTGCTGCCGGTTGTCATCTTCTTCCTGATTTTCCAGCGCAACTTTGTCGAAGGCATTGCAACCTCCGGTCTGAAGGCCTGATACCGGGCCAGAAGGAGCCATTATGGACGAAAAGATTTCCCTGAACGGTGTCTGGCAGTGGTCTGCTGCAGACAGTGACGCCGTCCACCCGGGCATCGTGCCGGGCAGTGTTCTCAGCGATATGCTGGCACTGAATCTCTGCGAGGACCCTTACTGGCGCAGGAATGAATACAAGGTCAAGCAGCTATTCTACAAGGACTACGCCTACTGGCGCAGCTTCAGTCTGACAGCCGACCAGTGTGCATCCGCCAAGACTGTGCTGGTGTTTGAAGGGCTTGACACACTGGCCACTGTCCGGTTGAATGACGAGGTCATTCTTGGCGCTGATGATATGCACCGCACATGGCGGGTGGATGTCACCGGAAAGCTGCAGACGGAAAACACACTGCGGGTCGATTTTGCGTCCCCACTGCGTTACATTGAGGCCAAGGACGCCGAGAGCGATATTTTCTATGCCTCCACCGGCTGCCAGCACGGTAATACATATCTGCGTAAGGCGCATTATATGTTTGGCTGGGACTGGGGCCCGAATCTGCCGGACGCAGGTATTTGGCGCGGCGTCAGCCTCCGCCTGACGGACACAGCAGAACTTCGTGACGTGCGCCTGCGCCAGTTCCACGAAGAAGGCAAGGTACGCATCACGGCTGACATTGCCTCTGATGTGGTGAACACCGATGCTGCGCTGGAGGCTGTCTGTACGCTGACAGTGCCCGATGGTGCAAGCGCGCGCCTGACCGTTCCGATGGAAAACGGCAAAGCCTTCGCAGAGTTTATGGTGGAAAATCCGCAGCTCTGGTGGCCCAACGGCTACGGTGCACAGCCGTTGTACACGGTTGAGATTGCACTGCAAAGCGCCGGTACAGAGGTGGACAGCTACCACTGCCGTCTGGGCCTGCGCACCGTTACGGTCTGCACCGATAAGGACGAATTCCCCGGCAGCCAGTTCGCCATTGTGGTCAATGGCCAGAAAATTTTCTCGCTGGGTGCAAACTACATCCCCGAGGATAACATCCGCGGTCGGGTCACGGCGGAACGCTCCCGCAGACTGATTGCCGACTGCGCAGCGGCAAACTTCAATATGATTCGTATATGGGGCGGCGGCTACTATCCCGACGGCGCCGTCTACGATGCCTGCGACGAGTACGGTATTTTGGTGTGGCAGGATTTGATGTTCGGCTGCAACGTCTACGATCTGGAAGACCACTTTGAGCAAAACATCCTAGCCGAGACCACCGACAACGTGCGCCGTCTGCGCCACCACGCCTGCATGGCGCTGTGGTGCGGCAATAACGAGATGGAGTGGGGCTGGGCCAGCTGGGCTCGGCTGGAGGGTCATCGCGCCAAGTACAAGGCCGACTATATCAAAATGTTTGAACTGCTGCTGCCACGCTGTGTACATGCCGCCGATGACCAGACCTACTACTGGCTGTCCAGCCCCTCGTCGGGCGGGTCGTTTGATGACCCCAACGATTGGGAGCGCGGCGACAAGCACTACTGGGATGTCTGGCATTCCGGCAAGCCCTTCACCGAGTACCGCAACTACAAGTTCCGTTTCTGCTCTGAGTACGGTTTCCAGTCCTTCCCGACGCAGAAAACGCTGGACACCTTCTCTCTGCCTGAGGATCAGAACATCTTTAGTGAGGTCATGGAGTCCCACCAGAAGAACGGCATGGCCAACACCAAGATCTTCACCTATGTATCCGATTACTACCTGTATCCAAAAAACATGCGGTGCATCGCTTATATTTCGCAGATTTTGCAGCTGAAAGCCATCCAGTACGGTGTCGAACACTGGCGGCGCAACTATGGCCGCTGCATGGGTTCGCTGTACTGGCAGCTCAACGATTGCTGGCCGGTCGCCAGTTGGGCCAGCATCGACTGTGACGGCCGTTGGAAAGCCCTGCACTACGGTGCCAAGCGGTTTTACAGCCGCTTTATGGCCACGGCCTGCGAGAAAGAAGAGCTAAGCCCCGAAATTGACTACTACATCCATAACGAGGGCTTTGCCCCGCGCAAGGCTGAATTGACCGTGCGGCTGTTCCGCAGCGACTTCACTACCGTATGGGAGAAGACTGTGCCTGTGGAAATCGACCCATTCAAGGTCGAGAACGTCCTGCACTGCGATTTTTCTGAATTCTTGGCCGACGACGAGGCTCGCCACAGCACTGCGGCGGCGTATGAGCTGCGCGAGAACGGTGAAATCGTCAGCCGCGGCACAACGCTGTTCGTCAAGCCGAAGCACTTCCACTTTGCGAAGCCGAGCTACACCGCCGCTGCCACCGAGGACGCCGAGAAATACACGCTGCACATCACAGCAGATACTTTCGCCAGCTATGTGGAGCTGACCTTTGCCGATGTGGACTGCGTGCTGAGCGACAACTATTTTGATATTACCACCCCCGCAGGTGTGACCGTCACGATAGACAAATCCCAGCTGCCCAGCCACCCAACGGCGAAGGAACTGGAAAAGCAGCTGCACATTCTGAGTGTGGCAGATACCTATTAAATGAGCAAAACGGAAAGGAGACTTCATATGGACAAAGAACTTCTGCACCAGTTGGAGACACCCTGCGTTGTGCTGGATACCCGCATGGCGGAGGAAAACATCAAAAAAATGCAGGCTGCGTGCGATGCCTGCGGCGTCAAGCTGCGCCCGCATATCAAAACCCATAAAATGCCGCTGTTTGCCAAAATGCAGCTGGCAGCCGGAGCCGACGGCGTGACCTGTGCCAAGGTTGGCGAGGCCGAGGTCATGGCTGACGGCGGTGTGGACGATATCTTCATCGCCTACCCGATGGTCGGTGACTTCCGTGTGCGCCGCGTCATTGCGCTGGCCAAGCGCCTGCGCCGCCTTATCTTAGGCGTTGACAGTCTGGAAATCGCCAAGCCGCTAAGCGCCGCCGCCGTCGAGGCTGGCGTCACGTTGGAAGTCCGGTTGGAGGTTGACACAGGTGCCAAGCGCACGGGTGTGGAGCGCGACAAGGCAGCCGCACTGGCCGTGGCCATCCACAACCTGCCCAACCTGAATTTGACGGGCCTCTACACCTTCAAGAGCTTGGTCTACCACGACGCGCCGACGCTGGATAAGTGCGAGGCCGCCGCCGAAGAGGGCGAGCTGATGCAGCAAATTGTCGAGAGCATCCGCGCCGCGGGTGTGCCCATCACCGATATCAGCGCGGGTTCCACCCCCACGGGCATCGAGGTTGCCAAGACCGGAAAAGTCACCGAGGTTCGCCCCGGCACCTACATTTTCAACGACTTTATGCTGACGAAAGAGGGCGCGGCCACGCTGGACGAAATCGCCGTGCGCGTCTATGCCACTGTCGTCAGCACCCCTAGCAAGGAATACGCCGTGCTGGACGGCGGCACGAAGACCCTCTACATGGACATCGTGCCTGAGACGCCGCCCTACTATTACCCGGGTTACGCCGTGGTGGCGGGCAACGACGATTTGCAGCTGCTGCGCATGAACGAGGAACACGGCATCCTGACCAGCAAGAAGGGCGATACCGGCCTGCATGTGGGTGATATCGTCGAGCTGATTCCTATCCACGTCTGCACCACCATCAACCAGCAGAACGAGGTCTACCTCTACGATGGGGAGACCCTGCGTAAGGAAAAGGTCGCGGCGAGGGGGATGCTGGTATGAGAACGCTCATCCAAAAAGGCACGGTTTACGATGGCACCGGCTCGGAGGGATTTGCCGCCGATGTGTTGGTGCAGGATGACAAGATTGAAGCCGTCGCCCCGCATATTGACGCCGAGGTTGATACAGTCATCGACGCGGCGGGATTGACGGTGGCGCCGGGCTTTATCGATACCCACCGCCACTGCGACACTGCGGCGCTCGTCGACCCGGACTTTGGCCGCATCGAGACCGCTCAGGGTCTGACGACCATCATCGGCGGAAACTGCGGGCTGGCTCCGCTGCCTGTCCGCCCCGAGACGGCCCGGCAGATATCCGATTATATCGAGCCATGCCTTGGCCCCACGCCGGACACTATGCAGATGGCGCATTTTTCCGAATATCTGGATGCGCTGGACAAGACCGACAAGCCGCTGAACACCGGCAGCTACGTGGGCATCGGCACACTGCGGGCCTGCGTTAAGGGATATGGCCGTGCACCGTTCACCCTGGCGGAGCTGGACTGGGCCAGAGGATATATCAGCGAGGCCATGCAGGCCGGTGCTGTAGGCTTGACCACCGGCATTATGTACCAGCCGGAATGCTACTCCTCCCGCAAGGAATTTGTTTCACTCGTCAGCGCGGCGGCCCCCTATGGCCGTGTGCTGGCCACCCACATCCGCGGCGAGGGGGATAACCTTGTGCCCAGTGTGGCCGAGGTTATTGAAATTGCCAAGGAAGCGGGTGTGCCGCTGAACATCAGCCACTTCAAGGTAACCGGCGTCAAAAACTGGGGCAAAAACATACTGGAAGCCATCGACCTGATTGAGAAGGCCCGCGCCGCGGGACAGGATGTGACAGCGGACTTCTACCCCTATGACGGCGGCTCGACCACACTGGTAAGCCTGCTGCCGCCCACCCTGATGAAGGACACAATGGCGGAAACGCTGGCTGCATTGTCCACAGCACAGGGGCGCGCCGATGCACGCCGTGAGATTTATGTCGACCATCCGGGCTGGGACAATATGGTTACCGCTATCGGCTGGGAGCGTATTGTTATCAGCAGCGTGACAAAGCCGGAAAACCGCCGCTTCTCCAATATGAATTTTGCCGCTGCGGCCAAGCTGGCCGGGTATGAGGAGCCGACAGACTTTATGTGTGAGCTTCTCTGTGATGAGGACGGTAAGGTCGGCATTATCCTGCTGAGCATGGACCCCAAGGATGTGGATACCATTGCTCGTCTGCCGTGGTCGATGATTATTTCTGACTCACTCTATGGTATCAGCGATTGCCCTCACCCGCGTTTGTACGGCAGCTTTCCCAAGGTGCTGAGGGACTTTGTGCGGGAACGCAGTGTGCTGACGCTGCCGCAGGCCATCCATAAGATGACCGCTATGCCCGCCGCCCGGCTGGGGCTTAACGACCGCGGCGTGATTGAAGTGGGCCGCAAGGCTGATATTGCAGTGTTTGATCCTGCGGTCATCACCGACCATGCAACCTATGATGACCCGAAGCAGCTTTGTACCGGGCTGCACGCTACCCTCATCAATGGCAAAGTTGCCATCGAAAAAGATTCTCTGTGCCGCAGGGACTGCGGCGTTACCATCCGTAAATAATCACTGTGTGAAAAGGAGATAGTTACTATGAATGATGTCTATGCAAAGCTGAAGGAACTCGGCCTAGAACTGCCAGCTGTCCCTCCCAAAGGCGGCGTATATTCCTCTGCCAAGCGGTTTGGCGGCAACCTGATTTACATTTCCGGCTGTGGCCCTGTCATTGATGCGCCCGTCACCGGTCGCGTCGGCCAGACCATGACCAAGGAGGAAGCACAGGTTCAGTCCCGCAACTCGATGCTGAATGTTCTGGCTGTGCTGGAAAAGGAAATCGGTGACCTGAACAAGGTCAAGCAGGTTGTAAAGATTCTGGTCTTTGTCAACAGTGCTGATGATTTCTATGAGCAGCCTTTTGTGGCCAACGGCGGCTCCCAGCTGCTGGTAGACCTCTTTGGTGAGGGGGCCGGTGCCCCGACCCGTTCGGCTGTCGGTATGAACGTTCTGCCTGGCAATATTCCGGTCGAGACGGAAGCTATTTTTGAAGTTGAGTAATCCGCAATAAAACAGAAGGCGCACGTTCCCTGAGGATGTGCGCCTTTTTTGCAAAGAGGGTATGACCATGGCACCTGTTTATCTCGATACCACACGCCCCGACGCCGAGCGCGTGCAGGATCTTGTGGAACGCATGACACTGGACGAAAAGCTCTCGCAAATCTGCTTTGCGACCCCGGCTATCCCGCGGCTGGGTATCCCCGCCTACAATTGGTGGAACGAAGCCCTGCACGGCGTGGCTCGCGCGGGTGCGGCCACGGTCTTCCCCCAGTCGATTGCATTGGCCGCAACGTTTGACACCGACCTAGTGCAGAAAATTGGCGATATTACGTCCACCGAGGGCCGCGCCAAGTACAACGCCGCCCGGAAAGAGGATGACCGCGGCTTGTACAAGGGGCTGACATTCTGGGCACCCAACATCAATATTTTCCGCGACCCGCGCTGGGGCCGCGGCCACGAAACCTACGGCGAGGATCCCTACCTGACGGGCAGCATGGGCACGGCCTATATAAAAGGCGTTCAGGGCGACGGCAAGCGGCTGAAGGCCGCAGCCTGTGTCAAGCATTTTGCGGCTCACTCCGGCCCGGAGCAGGGGAGACATTCTTTTAACGCGCAGGTCAGCGAGCAGGATTTGGCAGAAACCTACTTCCCGGCGTTCCGCCGCTGCGTGCAGGAAGCCCGCGTCGAGGGCGTCATGGGCGGGTATAACTGCGTGAACGGTGAACCCGCCTGCGGCAGCCATGCGCTTATCAGTGACCTGCTGCGCGAGGAATGGGGTTTTGACGGATACTTTGTCTCGGACTGTGGCGCGGTGAAAGACTTCCACAAGGGGCATAAGGTCACCAACACGGTTGAGGAAAGCGCTGCTCTGGCGCTGACCAGCGGCTGCGACCTGAACTGCGGGCAGGTCTATCCCCATATGCGCCAGACTTTGGCAATGGGCCTTGTCACCGAGGAGGACGTAGATGCCGCGGTTGCGCACCTGATGATGACCCGGATGCGGCTGGGAATGTTTGACAAGGATTGCCCATTTGATGCCATACCCTATGAGGAAAATGATACGCCCGCCCACCATACGGTGGCCCTGATTGCAGCAGAGGAAAGTATGGTGCTGCTGAAAAACGACGGCCTGCTGCCGCTGGACGCAAAGGCCTGCAAGACGATTGCCGTCATCGGCCCCAACGCTGACACGGTGGAAATTTTGAAAGGCAACTACAACGGCACGGCCACTGAGCATTACACGCTGCTGGATGGAATCCGCGCTGTGGCAAAACAAGGAAACCCGGATGTGCGGCTCATGGTGTCCGAGGGCTGCCACCTCTGGCGGGAAAACGTCGAAGCACTGGCCGAGCCAGATGACCGCCGCAGTGAAGCCGTGGCAATGGCTCGCCGTGCCGATGTGGTCATTCTCTGCATCGGCCTGAATGGAACGCTGGAGGGCGAGGAGGGCGACGCCAACAACAGCTACGCGGGTGCGGACAAAGCTGACCTGCTGCTGCCGCTGCCCCAGCGCCGCCTGATTCAGGAGGTCGCCGCCGTGGGCAAGCCCATCGTGCTGGTTAACGCCACGGGCAGCGCAATGGCTCTGGGCACCGAAGCCGACCTGTGCAATGCTGTACTCCAGACGTGGTATCCCGGCCAAATGGGCGGCTTGGCAGTGGGGCGGGCGATTTTCGGTCAGGTCAACCCAAGCGGCAAGCTGCCGGTCACGTTTTACCGCACTACCGAGGAATTGCCGCCCTTCACCGACTATGCTATGCAGGGGCGCACCTATCGGTTTATGGAGCATGAGCCGCTCTACCCGTTCGGGTACGGGCTGTCCTATTCAACGTTCGCCTACACGGATTTGACTGCCGAAACTACACCGGACGGCGGCTGTACCCTGCGCGCGGTGGTAACAAATATGAGCCGCCGTGCGGGCACTGATGTGGCGCAGGTCTATGTGCGGCTTATCGGTGCGGCGGGTCGCGTGCCCAACCGCAGCCTGACCGCCTTCCGCCGCGTGACGCTGGAGCAGGGACAAATCGAAGAAGTGACGTTCACCTTGCCGAAAACAGCCTTTGCCGAGTACGACGCATTAGGACGTGAAGTCTACACCGCCGCCGAAGCGGAGCTTTCGCTGGGCGGCGGTCAACCAGATGCACGCACCGTCACCCTGACAGGAGCGGCAATACCCACAGTAACCATAAAATTGGGAGGTTTACAATGACGGCTGATTGGTTTGAAGCGTTGAAGCAGGAGGCAGAGCGTCTGGCCGTGCAGATGCCCGCGAAATTGCAGGAGAGCTTCACAAAATGCTACCTGAACACCGCCGAGACCACGGTGCAGACCCTGCCGGACGGCAGCACGTTTATCATCACGGGCGATATCCCGGCCATGTGGCTGCGGGATTCCGCCGCGCAGGTGCACCACTACCTGCCTATGGCCGCCCGCAGCGATGTCGTGTACAAATTTGTCAGCTCGGTGCTAGCAAAGCAGTTCTTCTACATCGCTATGGATCCCTACGGCAACGCGTTCAACGCGGGATCGACGGGTGCACACTATGCCCCCGACCACAGCGGCCAGACCGACTGGCAGTGGGAGCGCAAGTATGAAGTGGATTCCCTCTGTTTCCCTGTGGATCTGGCGTGGCAGCTCTGGAAGGAGACCGGCCGAACCGAACATCTGACTGACGCGGTACACCGGGGCGCGGCCGGTATTGTGAAGATTTGGCGTCTTGAGCAGCACCATGAGGAGCAGTCAGGCTATCGGTTTGAGCGCGATGCCACCCGCCCGACAGAGACGCTGGCTCGTGGGGGTCTGGGAACACCTGTAGCTTACACCGGTATGACATGGAGTGGCTTCCGCTGCAGCGATGACGCCTGTACCTATGGATATAATATTCCAGCCAATATGTATGCTGCCGTGGTGCTGGATTATATGGTCGAGATTGCGGATAAAGTCTGGCAGGATGAAACGCTGTGTGCCGGGGCTGCCGCCTTGGGCAGGGACATCCGTGCCGGTATCGAGAAATACGGCACGGTGGAGGATACAGAGTTTGGTAAAATGTATGCTTATGAGGTCGATGGTCTTGGAAATCAGTTGCTGATGGATGATGCGGGTGTACCGGGGCTGCTGAGTGCGCCGTACTACGGCTATTGTGATAAGAATGACCCCGTTTACCGCATCACCCGGCGTTTTGCACTCTCGTCCCGCAACCCGTTTTTCTTTGCAGGCAAGGCGTTGTCCGGGCTTGGCAGCCCCCACACAAAACCGGACTTTGTCTGGCCGATGAGCATTATTATGCAGGGTTTCACCGTTCAGCCGGAGGAAAATCTGTACGCCTTTATTGAAATGATAGCCCACGCCGATGATGGCACCGGCTATGTCCATGAAAGCGTTCATAAGGAAGAGCCCTCCCGCTATACCCGTCCCTGGTTTGCCTGGGTGAACTCGCTGTACAGTGAACTGCTGATAAAAACCTTTGTAAAGTGATTTCGAACGAAATGATTCTATAAGGCAAAACGATTTTGCGTATTTTAACTATAAGGAAGAACGGTAAGGAGGCGCTCTATGTACTATCTGGGCGTTGATTTGGGCGGTACCAACATCAAGGCCGCCCTTGTGACGGAAAGCGGCGAGATTGTTAAGGAGGCAAGTATCCCTACGAACCTGCCGCGCACGGGGGAAGAAGTTTGTGATGACATTGTCGCTCTGTGCGGTCAGCTTGCGCAAGGGGAGCAGGTGGCCAGCATTGGTATCGGCTGCCCCGGCACGGTAGACCACGGTGTGGTGCTGTACTCCAATAATCTGGATTGGCATGATTTTGCCATGGCCGATTATCTGAAAGCAAAAACCGGTATGCAGGTGTATATCGGAAACGATGCCAATGTGGCCGTGTTGGGCGAAGCGCTGGCAGGCTGCGCTAAGGGCGCGGAGAGTGCTGTGATTGTCACGCTCGGCACGGGTGTTGGCGGTGGCGTGGTGCTGGGAGGCAGACTGCTGACCGGCTACACCGGCGCAGCGGCAGAACCCGGCCACATGGTGATTCTGGACACACCAGATGCCCCTCTGTGCACCTGCGGGCGGCGTGGCTGCTTTGAGAGCTTTGCCAGTGCCACGGCCTTGATTCGCATGACAAAAGAGGCCCGCGCAGTCCACCCGGAAAGTTTGCTGAACACGCTGGCTCTCACAGAGAATGCTGTGACAGGCCGCACCGCGTTTGACGCTGCGACCAAGGGTGACGCCGCCGCGCAGGAGGTCATAGACCGGTATACACGGTATCTCGCAGTCGGTGTGGCAAATCTGATCAACATCTTTTTCCCGGAGGTCATCGGGCTTTCGGGCGGTGTAGCCAATCAAGGCGAAACCCTGCTGGCTCCGCTGCGCGCTGATGTAGAGCCGATGGTGTTCGGCAACGCTTTTGCCAAAAAACACACCCGTATCACTACCTGCACCCTTGGTTACCGTGTCGGGGTAATCGGCGCGGCGCTGCTGGCAAAACAAGAGGAATAAATCATGGCAGAAATCAAGCTGAAGGTAATCAGCGCATCGGGCGATACGCTGGCTGTCAGCCGCGCCGGGAGAGCGTACCCCTTGTGCATACCGCCCCGTGTGCGAACGGTGACTGGATTGCACTGGAATGTGATGAGCCGGGCCTATTCTGTGCGGTGCAGTTGGTGGACACAATGCCCCCGCGGCTGATCTACATCAAGGAGTGCGGCATGGATTTTCTGGTTCCGCCCGCCGATAACCACATTAACTACAATCCGTGCAGCTTTACCGCCAGCAGCCATCTGCTGCGCGCATCTTGCCACGCCGGAGGAGGTTGCCGCGCGGCGTAATCTGGCGTTCAATCCCTATGACTGCCACGGCAGCCACGGCTTTTACCCGCAGGCTTCTGCCAACATGGAAACCTGCGGAGAGGCCGTGTTTGCCGCCCGCAACGCGGTGGAAGACATTTACGAGAATGACGCCCACGGCAGCTGGCCTTACCAGAACTGGGGCATCAACCGCGATCCGAATGCCGCGCTGACGATTGATTTTGGCCGCGCGGTTACGGTGGATGAAATCCGCCTGACCCTGCAGACGGATTTCCCGCATGACAGCTGGTGGACGCAGGCCACAGTAGCGTTTGATGACGGAAACCGAGAGGTGCTAACCCTCACCAAAATCGCCGCGTTGCAGGCTTTTGTAATTACTCCATGCACGGTGCAGGGATTGAAGCTGTTTGAGCTAAAAAAAGCCGACAGTGCCTCGCCGTTCCCCGCTTTGACGCAGATTGAGGTGTATGGAACGGAAACTACACTTGGTACAGCACCCTGATGCAGAGTAGTACCGCCGCTGGAAAGCCTACTGCACCGCCAACGGCTTGACGCCTTGCAGCTTGTACGAGCTGCGCCACACGTTTGTGTCGGTTGTCAAGACGCTGCCCGCTGGGGAGGTCAAAGACCTTGTGGGCCACAGCGAGGACATGGACACTTTCGGCGTGTACGCGCACACTCTCGCCGGTGATGCAGAAAACACCGCGCGGGCCGTCAACGGCGTGTTCCTGCGCGTGCTGAAAAACGCCTGAATCGTACCGCATTTTTTACCGCACTTTTGATTTTTACAGCGCCCCGCATCACTCGCCCGCAAGAGCAAAACAACGCGCGGACGCTGTTATTTTATGCGTGCACGGATACAGTTTTCTTGCAAGTCAACGGTTTTGGACGGTTCGAGTCCTGTCTCCGCAACCAACAAAAACTCGTTGAAACGACAAGTTTTAACAAGCTTTTTTCTACATTATGGCAAAAGTGGTAACGAGTTGGTAACTTTGACACCAAAATGACCCCAAAACGATAAAACGACTGCGCCCGGACGATTGAACTTTTCAACCGCCCGGGCGCTTTTTGTGGATAAATTTTGCGGAATTGGCAGGTAAATATAGGAGCGGTCAGCGTAGTCAGCTCGCCTTGACGAGTACCAACACGCTGTTGTTTGGCACAACGATCTGTTCCTGTTTGGTAGGAATGGGCGGGTTCTTGTACTGGCGCAGGACTTTTTGGATTTGCTGCTTGACCTCGAGCAGGGCGGCGTCCAGCGTGGGGGCTTGTGCGGTGACTTTGGGGAAGTCAGGAACATGGGCGGTGCAGCCGTCTGCCGAGAGTGTACAAAGCACAGGATAAGGCTGGGGCTAGTCCGCACATTTTTTGAAAGCGGTATGGCGCAATGCTAGTGCAAAAATGACCGTAACAATAGTCTTTGCGTCCCGCTATCTCACCATATACAATTTACCTGCATTCCGTGTGATGTACGGAAAAAACTTTGGCTTACGGATGCAGATCAATGCTGTTATTTCTGAAATAGTACACTGCGCCGACAAGGCCGGCGTCGTTCTGGAGGGCTGCGGCCCTGACCTCAAGGCCCTCGGCGAAGGCGGGCATGATGCTTTTGCGCACCTGCGCGGCCAGCGGGTCGATCAGAAGCGCCTGCTGCGCGCTGACGCCGCCGCCGATCAGGATCAGCTGCGGGTTGAAGATGTGTACAAGCCCCGCCAGTCCCTGTGCGATCTCGTTGATCCAGCGGTTCAGCACCGCCAGCGTGCGGGCGTCGCCCGCGGCGGCAGCCTCAAAAATCGCACGCCCGTCGGGCGCGTCCAGCCCGGCCTTCTGGGCGCTGCGGACCAGCGCCGTTGTGGCGGCGTAGCGCTCATAGCAGCCGATGGCCCCGCAGGTGCAGGCCACGCCGTCCAGCGCGTGCAGACGGAAATGCCCCAGCTCGCCGCCAAGGCCGCGCGCCCCCTCCAGCAGACGTCCGCCGGTCAGGATGCCGCCGCCGACGCCGGTGCCCAGCGTCACACCGATGACATCGGTGCAGCCCTTAGCCGCACCGGCCCAGACCTCGCCCAGCAGCATACAGTTGGCGTCGTTGGCGACGGTGACGGGCAGGCCGAAGGCACGCTCCAGCGTACCTTTAATGTCCACGCCGATCCACCCCGGAAAATTGCCGCAAGTCCCCGCGACCACGCCGCGGCGGCTGTCGATCTGGCCCGTGGCGGACACAGCGATGCCCTCGAGCCTCGGCGCGTCCGCGGTCAGAAATTCGTGGATGGCCGCCTGCACGGTATCCAGGATCGGCGTTTTGTAGCCGTCAAAGCTGACGCTGCGCTCGGCGCGGCGCAGCACCCTGCCGTTTTCGTCGACAAGCCCCAGTTTGACCGCCGTGCCGCCGATGTCAACGCCCAGATAGGTTTTACTCATAGCGCACCTGCTTATTTGTGGTTGTTGATGGCCGCGGTGTAGCGGGCCGTGATCTCCGCCGGGCGGGTGATGGCACCGCCGACGACGAGGGCGAACGCACCGGCGTAGAGCGCCTGCACGGCCTGCTCCGGCGTGTGGATATGGCCCTCGGCGATGACCTTGGCCGGGCACTCCCGCGCGAGCTGGGCAATAAAGCCGAAGTCCACATCGTTGATGCCCGTCGTCTCGGGCGTGTAGCCGCGCATCGTCGTGCCGACAAAGTCCGCACCGGCCCCCGCGCAGGCCAGCGCGTTCTCAATGTTGTCGCAGTCGGCCATAACGAGCTGGTCGGGGTACTTCTCCTTGATGGCGCGGATGAACTCGGCGCTCGTCTGCCCGTTGGGGCGCAGGGCGCCGGTGCCCTGCACGGCCAGAATGTCCACGCCGCAGGCGACGAGCTCATCAACCTCCTGCATCGTGACGGTGATGTACATCGGCGTGCCGGGGTAGTCCTTTTTGATGATGCCGATGACCGGCAGGTCCACGACCTGCTTGATCTGGGTGATGTCGCGCACCGTATTGGCGCGGATGCCGACAGCGCCGGACTGTGCCGCCGCCTTGGCCATCAGCGGCATGACGCCGCCCTCTTTTGTATACAGCGGCTCATGCTCCAGCGCCTGGCAGGAGACGATAAGGCCGCCCTGGATCTGGTTGAAGATTTGTTCGTGGGTCATGGTGGCAAACTCCTTTTTATCTAAGCATTGTAGGGAGGGGTCTTGACCCCTCCGTGCCCGTTCGCGGCAACCGCAAAGCTCCCGGGACGCATATATGCGTCCCCTACTTGTAAGGGTGGCATACATGCCACCCGGGAGCGCAGTGGCCGGTGCAAGGTCCCGCGGAGCGGTCAAGACCGCTCCCTACAGAACCACAATGCATTACTTTTATTATTTCATCAAAATCTTGACCACGGCTTTTCTTACGTGGTCGCAGCCGGGGGTCTTGCAGCTGGGTTTGTGCAGCTCACCGGGGAAGAACACGGCAAAGCGTCCCCCACCCAGCGTCATGCCGCAGTGCTCGGGGCCGGTCCGCAGACCGAAGTCGTTTTCCTCGTCAAACTCGCCCTGCTCCGTGCCCTCGGACGCCCAGCCCCAGTGCTCGCTGCCGGTCAGGTCGATCTGCAGGTCGGCATAGCGGCGGTGGTACTCGAACGCAGCGCCGTCGGCCTCGCGCAGGTCGGCGTCCATCACGTTGACAAAGACGTTCTCGCCGTCAATGATGGTCTTACCGTTTTCCAGCGCATCCAGCGTGTGGCTGTTCAGCCAGTCGATGGCCTTGTCCAGATTCGGGTGCAGACCCTTGTAGCAGGCAATGTAATCAAACGAATCTACGATCATTTCACACCTCTTACAGGGCCGCGACGGCGTCCTCGATCATCTTCTGCGCCTCGACAACGATGGGCTCATCCTCGGGGATCAGGCCCGGCAGCGGTGCGCGCACGCCGCCCAGCTCCAGACCGTACATGCGGCGCAGGATCTCCTTCATGACCGCGTACAGGTTGCCGTGGGCCTCGCACATCTTGTAGATGATGCGGTCCGCCTTGTACTGGATCTCGCGGGCAGCGGGGATGTCGCCCTTCTCGATCAGCTCGTTCATCTTGAGGAACAGCTCCGGCATGACGGCGTAGGTGCCGCCGATGCCGCCGTCCGCGCCCATGACACGGCCGGAGACGAACTGCTCATCGGGGCCGTTGAACACGGCGAAGCCGTCCGCACCGCGCGCCTGAATACCGGCATCCTTGAACATCTGGATGTCCTGGGTGGGCATCGAGGAGTTCTTGACCGCGATGACGTTGGGGTTCTTGAGCATCTCGTTCAGCAGGGGCATCGTCAGGGCGGTACCGGCCAGCTGCGGGATGTTGTAGATGATGAACTCGGTGTTGGGCGCGGCGGCGCTCATGGCGTTCCAGTAGTCCGCGATGGCGTAGTTGGGCAGGTGGAAGTAGATCGGCGGGATGGACGCGATGGCGTCAACGCCGCACTTTTCAGCATGGGCGGCCAGCTCGACGGAGTCCGCCGTGTTGTTGCAGGCGACGTGAGCAATAACGGTGATCTTGCCCTTGGCCTCGCTCATGACGGCCTCCAGCACAGCCTTGCGCTCATCCGGGTGCTGGTAGATGCACTCGCCGGAGGAGCCGCCGACGTAAACGCCCTTGACGCCCTTGGCGATCAGGTGGCGGGTCAGTGCCTTGACGCCCTCGGTGGAGATAGAGCCGTCCGGTGCGTAGCA
>ENA-OQLI01000918-OQLI01000918.1-human-gut-metagenome-genome-assembly--contig:-NODE-918-length-27383-cov-7.807162_pt1 | contig 27383 bp, 26 predicted proteins | sample MGYA00242805_ERZ504812 | MGnify/ENA primary metagenome ERZ504812 (study PRJEB26092, sample SAMD00036430) | human gut metagenome | host: Homo sapiens | study: EMG produced TPA metagenomics assembly of... | reverse complement strand
CCGACCCGATAAACGAATACCGCCGAGGAGCTTTTCCAGTTGGGAGGCATCCTCGGCGGCATTTTTTAGTTTATGTAGCAGCGGTCCTGTTTTACGAGCCAATCTTCACACAGCCGCTGGGCTTCGTCCTTTGTGCAGCAGGTGCAGTTGAAAAGTTTGCCACGGATGGAACAGTAAGTGTAGTGTACCTTCGGGACTCCATTAGCATCTCGAAAATCAACGCAGCGTTCCTCACCGGGCAGCAGATAAATCGTATCCACGTTCAATAGCTCCTTTTCACTTTGTTCGTGTGCAAACCGCACAACACGCAACGTTTGCTATTATACCATGAACCATCAAATTCTTCTATTGACCCTTGCGCCAAAAAGGTACAGGCTTTTTCGTAGGATGTGACGATTGACATCCTCAAAAGCACCCCGCAGGGAGGAGTAGCCTGCATTGAAAAATGCAGAACAAAGGGGTTTGGGGCACTCCCCAACAAGCATTTTGCAACGCAAAAAGTGTTTTTGTATAGACGAAAACATTGCTTGCATAAGCTGTGTTCCTTATACGGCGCGGTCTTTCGTTTTATTTGCAGAGAATGCTTCACAGAACAGCTGAACGAACAGTTCTTCCGCACGGCTATTAACGCTGGTTACTTTTGATGGTTCCACAATGACCTCCCCAATAATCCGCTCTTAAATTTGTCAAAGTCCTTGAATCAATCCAGACCGTGATTCTTATTATATAAGCAAGCATCGCACAAGCTATTCTTTCCGTTTGTAGTATGCATCCCGCATTTCCTACACTTATTCATTGCTGCTGCTAACTCTGTATCCTCTGCTGAAGATTTTGGGCGAGTCCCGTGATAGCCCGATCCTCTTAGAGCTTTTGCTTCTTGCTCTATCATGGCAGGCGTAGTATTCCGCTGTTTTACTCCACCAGAGCGGTTTGAAGTTTTTGATGTCTGCGGACCTTCATATATGCAATCGTGATTTCTATAAACCGAATTGCTTGATGTATAAATACTATATCGATCAGCTCCAGAAGTAACAGTGCCCAATACGACATATGTGTCTCCAGCTTTTGGAGTTTTAATGCCATTATAAATTGCAATCATTTTCTTCGGAGAGAAATCACCAAAATTCGAACAACTGATATTTGCTTCATACCAGTCATATTCTGTATTTTTAGAAAGTACGATGGTCACATCTTGCAATCCGTTTTCTTCTGCGGATGCGATAATAGCATTTTGACATTCTTCTCGTTCAGCGGCTCTTTGCTTGTCCTTGCAATTTTCAACGTAAGAAAATACAGCAACCAATAGAATAATTATTGTACCAAGTAGAATGTTCCTTTTTGTAAATAATTCTTGCATAATTTTCCTTTAATCTTCGCCAATCTTTTCGATGGTTTTAACAATGTGGGCCTCACACAAAAATGTGAAGCCCACAAAGCAAAATCAAAAATCTTTTAGAAACGATATTTTATCCGCGGAGCTTTATGCGTTTCCAACCAGCGCCTCCATACAGCTGACTTGAATAAAATCCGATTGTTCGATTCTCATACGTTCCGACAATCATTCCACGATCCAAGAAGGCATTGAATTCCTCACAACTTGTTTCCGGAATCAGAGAACAGGCATAACATGCTGACAGGTTCAGCGAATCGCGTCCCTGACCCTTACTCAAGCTGCATACCGGGTCATTTGAGCAGGTTATAGCAGACTCCATCGCTTTCTTAAATATGGCAGGGAAAGTATCGCTTCGTCCCTGCCTGACTAAGCCGCCCAAAGTACCTTCGGAGTCACCGCTTGCAGTATAGATGAACACACCAGCCATTTGCCGTCCTTCTTCGGCTTCACTGCAATAAAGTCTTTCTTTCAGTGCCGCAATGCTGTACCCACATTCAAAACTCAGCTGCTTTATCAACAGATGTGATATTGTATGAAGTAAAAGAAATTTCGCCGAAATCGTCCTTGAGCGAATGCTTCCGATGTAGGACTTTTGATAGTTAGTGTTGAGAATATTCACACGCTCCTGAACCTCTGGATGTGCTTTGCTCCATTCGGATATGGCATCATTGTCAAACTCGATGAATATTCCTTCGCCGCGTACTTCATAAGCAGGATACCAATCTGTTTCTGGTTGTTTTACTGAAACAAGCCTTTCTGCATTTTCCTTAGACACTGCCGGCTCAATCGGATTAAGCCGTGAAAATCCGATTAACGCCTGCACCTCTCTGACCTTATGAATCAAGGAGATGCTTTTTATATAGGGGATTTTATAAGCGGAAATATCTGTCGCTTATCTTACAAAATCACCACCATCTCCTGTCGGACAAGATACTTCTCCATTTAATGCCTCATATTCTTCCGCTCGATATTTGACGCTTGTAGTAGTGTATTCATCTTCAGGATCTGTAGACATCCACTTTCTCTCTAAAATGTCATAAACCTTTTTCGATTCAATACCTTTTTCCAGTGAAATATCATTAGAGGAGCTCTTAATTTGTTCTTCAATCAGTGTAGGCAAGAGTGCTTTCGGGATAGCACTACTCTTTTTATATCTGGAAATGACCTCCTTACATTTTTCAAATCCCTTACTGCTCTCGACTTTTTGGTTGATTTGACTTGAGTATGGCGGAATAACCAGAGAACTTTCCGTTACAGGAAAATAAACAGAAGAACTACCACGCTGCAGTACTTTAGGATATCTACTGCATAACTCCTTTGTATGCTTCCAAGGATGTTTTCCTTCACATTTGAATCCATACTGTCCCGGATATTTTTCATCAAGCTTTTGCAAACCATCCTTTTCAAATGCATTTTTAAGCGTTGCTTTAGCATGACAAGTTTCACAGGTTACAGTAAGACCTTCCAATCCTTCCGAAGATGACGCACTGGTCTTAAACGTCAAAGCCGGATGATCACAGACTCTGCGAGGACCACCATTCGTATTCTTGCAATGTACCCACTTAACCCAAGGAAAATCATCGATATGGCCGCACTCACATACTGTTATAATACGCGCTACCACAAGTTCCTGTCCCGGATTACAATACGGACACTTCGGTGATTTGATCATGTTAGGATCTTTTTCAGCTCGTCCCGGCTTTTTCCTATATGCTTTTATCCAGTCCTTCAAAGGCTGAAATCTTCTGCATTTAGGGCAAAAATACCATTCCGGAAAACGAACGTACGAAATTCCTTCCGGTGCATCTTCTTTTCCTGCGGGGAGTCCAAAATAATTTACTCTCAATGCCCGCTCAAGACGCTCATCATGAATTTGAACGACCTGCTCTTTCCAGTACTCAGGGGCTGCAGTCATTAAGGTTTGATCTGGAAAATCAACCATTGCACCCACTCCATACTGTAAAACAGCTTGCGCCGCACGGACAGAATGCGTCACACTATTTAATAGCTCCTTTTTGGCAACAGGAAGTTCCATATACTCAGTCCTCCTCCCAAACCAGAACATTGCCACGTACAGACGAGTCAACATTACGCATAGATGTCATCGTATCATAGGCGGAATCATCTCTGCCTGTATTAAACACTTTCATTAGCCTGCCCTCATCATCAGCAGGTGCCTTTAGCATAAATTTTTCTCCGTAGTAGAAATGGTTTTCGTCATAGCACTCCGCCATTTTTTCCCATTCCTCAAAAAAGTCTGCGATTTCCTTTTTGGTTTCCTCAGCATCACTTGTCATGTTCGGATTTATTCTGACCGATATTTCAGCTGCTCTTTCCGATAAACTTTCCTCCAGTTCTTTTATCCTTTCTTTATAATCTGCACACACAAATGTTCCTGCGGATTCGTCCGTTGTCAGATTCATCTCCAGCATTCGCATCAAAGCGATTATAACAGCATGCAGCGCCCGATCTCTTGCAGGTTTTGAAAAAGGAGTCGCTCCTGTTGGTTCTACATATTTATAGAACGATTCATGATATGGCTTAAACTGCTCATAGTGCGACCTATCTCGACTTTTTGAACCATCATACATAGTAAATGCCACTCCGGGGAAAGACCGCCCAACTCGGCTGGATGCCTGTATGTATTCACTTGTCAGTTTAGGCTGACCAACGAGTAACATAACATTAAGACGAGCTACGTCAATACCGACCGATATCATGTTGGTTGCCAAAAGAATATTCGAAGGATAGCGTCTGTTCTCGATATTTTCTTTTGAATAGCTCATCTTTTCCAATTTATCGAGGGTTTCATTTAGCTGAGTTGTGCTAACACGACTGGTTAATTCATCTGCGCGCGCAATTACGCGTGCATCTCTGGCATCCCCAAGTCTATATGCGGTTCTCTTAATAAAATCTTTAACGTCATCATCAACAAGCGTCGTACATTTTCCAAGATCCTTTAGACTATTAAAGTACACGGTCAATGTCCAGAACTTGTCTTTAATCTCATCCGAAAGCTTCATTGTATTGATTTTTTGCATGAGGGCGGCAATGGCACGGATTTCCATCATCGCTTTCGTCTTTCCAGAGGGCATCATTCCGATATATTTTCGACCATATTTATCTTCGGAATAGTTTATCTTAGATTCTCTTGCAAAGAATGAATCTTCGGCATCGAGACCGGGATGCGGAAACTGGCTCACATCTCGATTATAAAGTGCTGCACATTGTTCCTTTGCACGCCGTATTGTTGCGGTTGACGCAATAACTTTTGTGCTTACTCCCTTCGACTTACACAACAAATCGATTGCCGATTCGTATAAACCTACCATTGTTCCAAGCGGGCCAGAAATAAGATGTAGCTCATCCTGAATAATCAAATCCGGCGTACGATTTTCTGAATCAACCGCAAAGAAAGAACCGATTTCCCGCTTCCACGGCATCATTGCAAATTTATCTACTGTTCCAAATAATAGTGTCGGAGGAGACACATATAATTCCTGATCAATTATTTGAATCGGAAGTTTTCCTCTTTGGTTAAAGAAACAACTTTCCTGCGGGCAAAACAACTCAAAATACTTGTTGTTTCTCATTCTGTATCCAAAAGTTCCTACTGTTCTTTTGCCGAGTGTGTCCTTGACCATTTTTGTTCCGCACCACGGGCATTTCAAAACTTGAAATTTATTATTTTGTTCTTTAACATATTTCAAACTTTGAGGTGATGCATCCAGCAGTTTTTGCAGATATTTTTGAGCGTCCTTATCAGTATTGGGAATATGATCATTTCCAATCCAAAGTCCGATTGAAATTGCCGAATCACCCAATGGGTATTTCCCATATTTGGACTTCCTCGATGTTGCGTCATTTCGGATGTATTCGCATGCACAAATCAGGGTGGATGCTCTGGTGAACTGTTGTGCTGCCAGCAGGCGCAACGTATAACGCATGATTACGGCGGTTCCTTTTGATTTCTCAAAGTGCGCAAGACGTCTGTAAAAAATAGTAAACGCAGTTAATCCTAAATACGCCTCGGTTTTTCCGCCACCGGTAGGGAACCAGATCAAATCCACAACTTCTCGATCAGGAGAATCATCATTTACGATAGATTCAATACTCATCAGCAAAAAAGCAATTTGAAATAATCTCCAAAAATGATTGTCGCCTGTAATTCCATTTGGATTTGCATAGTCAAGGGAATCCAAAATTTCCGAGAGTTCCTCATCTCCGGGGTATCGATCAATATTCGCAGTTTGTTCCTGAATCTTAAGATGAATTCTTTGCATAAACATTGCTCTATTGGCCAATAAAAACGCAGACCATGCTTGCTCATCGAATTCAAGCACATGAAGCCCGTCCATCATCCTTTTATGGGCACTCTTACAGCCGGCAATATTAGCTGTTGCAATCTTTTCAAACTGAGGCTCTAGTGTAGCTTTCTTCTGAATTAAGCCGTCAATCCATTTATCATATGCGTCAATGACAGTTTTTAATGTTGATAATTTGTCTTTCTTTGGCGTGTGATCCAAATCTGATAGGAACCGCATGGATAATGTTTCCTTGTCAATCCCAGTGTCTTGAGGAACGGAAAAGTCCATAGAAGGAACTTCTACCTCCGGGAAAAAATCATTACAGAGAGTTCCAGTGCCATCATCATTGATATTCCAGTTTACAGAAGTTCCCAAGCCAGTTCCATAAACTTTCTTATTACGATACTGCAATGCGAGTGACTGCTCTTCCTCATCCAGCAAACCGAAGTCGGTCAATGCCGAATATTCCTTAAATCTGAAATTATTTTTTTCGGTCGAAATTGTAACTATGGGCTGAAAAATGCAATACATACCTCCACGATTTGTACTTTCATCATTTACCAGCATCAATGTTACCGAGTAAATATTGTTATTCACTTTCCGCTTTAATGCGGTAACTTTAAGCTGCGTTTCATCAATACATCTGTTGTTGTCTGCATAATCGCCATCATTAAAATCAACCAATACATCCGCATGATGTGGTACTCTAACATAGCCGCCTTTCAATTGATCGCAGAGCTTGTACATTGCGGGAAAAATCCCATATTCATCTCCGTCAATACTATCTTTTTCATTTAACGCATGCACCGCCCTGCGGTTCAGACCGTTCCGAAGTTTTAGGCAATGTTCCACCTTATCAAAGTAAACATAAGGAGACAGTGAAACTGGAACCTCATAGGTATCTGGAGATTCCGGATAAAAAGGAATTCTACAGTCGTCTACTTTAGCCTGACGATATGTTGCAAAATCAACTTCACAATGAATTGTTTTCGGATTCGAAGAAGTCAAGAACGTAACTCCCAGAGACGAAGGCATATTCTGAGAAGCCAAACTTATCTCCTCATCCAAATTTTCATCTTCAGAAGAAAAAAGAGTGGGTTTTTCGCTCTGTTCCGTTACTGTCTGAGGTAGATCCATCGCACTTTCTTCGGTGTTTCCGTCTTCTTCGGATTTGTTTGGTTCTTCAATGCGTGCCGAATCATCATTATCTGCATTTAATTTGTTGTTTTTCGGAAACAGAATGCCGATAGAATACCGCACATCTGGAGCATTTGTGATAAGTTCATGCTCTTTATCCGGAATTGATACTTCTGATCCCGGACCGAGCAGTTCCTGCTTAATGAGATTGATGTATTCATCTCTGGCCGCAAGATAATTTTCTTTACCCATGATAACCTCCTGTCAGTCTATACTAATGGGTCTGTTAATGCTATTCAATGGAACAGTATCATTAACAAAAGAAATACTCTCCACCTGAACAACAACTGCCGATTCTTTAATCCTATCTGCAATGGTTGCAGTTATCGGATTAAGCTGTTCGTCGTTTCCGGTAATCTCTCCTAAAATTGTTTGACCGATAGCCGTCAAAATTTGGCGACGTATTTTATATATGACACCTCCTGCCGCAAAGCATTCCTCTGCGTGGTCAAATAAATCTTCATCTCCTGCTATCAGAGCAATCTGTTGAATTGAATCAAGTTTTTTCGGACGTACTGTGTGAGCTTCTTCATCCAGCCACGATTTAATCGTATGTTCTTGAACTGTAACACCGTTTTTTATCATTTGATTCGCAATTTCCACCGGAGTACTGCCAGTATTGTTCATGTAATCAATCAATACCGTTTTCCAACGACGAGACTGTTTATATGCCACCTTCACATTATCAGAAACAAGATTGTTGGTTATCATGTCACGCAATAATTTTTCAACAATATCTCGCGTTCTTGAGTTGCTCCTAGTAAAAACAATCGTATCGCCTTCGACGATACTATCGGCCGGGACTTCTTTAATCGTATGTTCCAAATCGTCCAATACATACGCTTTGTAGTTCTTTGTAAAGAATGCGACTTCATCCGTATCGAACTTTGCAACTGCAACTATATCTGCCACATTCCTTCTGCTTGCATAGTCGGCGCTATTTCTCACCGCCTTAATTGCGACAGAATCAAAATACTCTGAAAGTTCATCATCAATTTTTTCGACTGTTGCAATTTCGCTTTCGTCTACGTCACTTGATTCATTTTCGTAATCATCATCTACGTGAATTGCAGATCTCTGATTCAGCATATGTTCAACCGATTTGAATCTTTTCTCATTGCGATGGAATTGGTGTTTTTCTGCTTCATACAAGATTGCAGTTATATTTTTTGATGCTTGACATCTCAATATATCAAATCGATTTCCCGTAATATTTCCAATCGCAATAATTAAATCATACATGTTACTGTTGTCAAATCGGTTTGCTGTAACTATATCGATGCGCCAGTCCCGATTACAGAGCTTTTCATCTTCCGAAAGCACCCGTTGCATCAATTTTATATAATAGGCTTTCGGAACAACAATCGCAATATATGTGGCCGATGTTTTTTCGAGCAATTCTTTTAATGCTTTTTCTTTTGGATTTTTATCAAAGAAAGACAGATATGCGATTTCCAAAATATTGATAATCGTTTCCGCTTTCGACTTCAGACAATCCGGAAATGTATGGCTATACTCTGTAATTTGGGTCAATCTTTCATCTGGCTTTATCACATTTTCCAACTCAGAATCATCAATCAGCTTCTCCATATACCGAATAGAAAAGGCCGCTGTCATAAATAACTTCATTAGAGAGTAAGCATGAATGATAAATTCATCCTTCTTGTCTGTACTATACTCTTCTGATTTGATGAAGTACATCGCATTTTTGAATTCTTTATATGTTTCCCAGTTAATCAAACTGGGCAAAACAATTGTTGTTATCTCTTTATCTATAATCGCATCAATCTGTGCATTCAATATATCTGTTTCTTGATTGCTAATAGCAGCGTTAACATAATTGCACAGCAAAAAATCTTTCGTACAAGCAAACACAGCCGCAGAACTATAGCAATCCACCATCTTTTCTGACGATTCTGAGCCGATGGGCATAGACAGATAAACGTATTGGAGGCTCTTTCGTTCAATCAGCTCTGGGAGTTCAGACTCGCCTCTTCTGACAGCTTCATCACCTAATACCATTAACCCAATATTTCGATTTCCAGAACGATCGAGAAGTAGACTGCGCGCCACAGATACTTTTCCTGTGATTTTTATTACCGGCTCTGTTTTAGCCGGATTATTTCCGTACGGGTATTCCTGATCGGCATCGGTATAATATGAAATCGGGACAAGTTCGGTCAAGCCAACTTTCATGTTGGAAAACCAAAAAGTCAACCTATTTAATATGTTATCTGCATCTTCTTTTGACATAACAACAACTGTTGACGTGTCAATCGTTCTCGGAATTTCAGAATCTTTCATTCCTAAAACATCGCAGAAAAAGCTCTTTCTTTTTCCGTTTTCCTTCCTAATGCCTTTTCCGTCAAGAGATGCCGATTCTCCAAAATATGGAACTATTCCAGACCAGTTCTTTTTCATCAGGTATGTTTTCCCGTTTTTCCCCTGATCCAGTAGAATAAGCTCACCTATTTTATCTGACGGCGGATCATCATAAGAATTAACAAAACCGCAAAATGTATATCTTTGCGCTCTTGTTTTTTCCTTTCCACTACAATATAAGACTTTATCGCCAGGCGTAAGCGAAGCAATTACATCATCAGTCGCAGTCTGATTGTACAGGATATTAGACAGCGCTGCACATACGATTAAAAGCACATCAAAACATGCTGAACCCGTATGCAAAATCATACCGACATTGTGCTTTTCCTTTTCCATTGTAGACAAAACAAAATCCGAGTATGCCCTCAATAATCTTTCTCTGGAAATAATATTTCCTGCCATACAAACATCGCATTTTTGAAGTGCTTTTTCTACTGCGTCCCGAATCGTATCCACTTCATCACATCCATTCAATTGCTTATGTTTAGTAGATTTCTGAACATGTACTTGCCATCTATGGTGTGCCTTGCACATCCAGCACACATAATTTGAGACATAATCTGAGATGCTCTGGGCGAGGTCACATTTAAGTACTCAGCCAAATCTTTCACCCTAAAGTTATCAAGCTTATAGTGATAAACTATATCAAAGTAACTGTTCATCGTATCTTCTCTAAGTGTCTGTGCCAGATTTTTATATAATTTGCTGCAAAGCAGAAATTCATTTCCGTACATGCTGAATATGCGCCGTTCTATTTGGGAAAAGTCCTCATACATTTCATTGACACTTTTTTGTATAAACAATGCCATTTCTTCAACTACGGGTATCGTTACCGAATTTCCGAATTGTTTAAATTTTTGAACATTTGGGATTCCTTCCGGAAATGAAAATCCCTCTTTTCCGTCTTTCATAAATGCATATCCAATAAACCCTTGCAAGCGTCCCCATTCAGAAGGAGTCATCGTACGAATGTATTTTGGGTTAATAGGCGAATATTTTCCCTTGATTTCCATTCCAGCATATTTGATACCATTATGAGGATCATATATTAGATTTCGCTCTCTTCCAGACCCGCCGGTTGCCATCAATGTATTGGCTGTAGGATTTTCGATTTCGGGAGCGTTAACAATCCTATATCCGAATCCATATCCTTTCTTTTTCTGTCTTTTTACATGGTCTTCCAATGTCTTCAGATATCCTTCCGACAAAAAGAATCTCGGTTCGACATCATAATCAAGAACATCATTCAAGGTTTTATAAATTGCTGGCCGTTCTCTCGCTTCTGGTGTCTGATTCGCTATCATCTTCAGATGATTTCCAAAGTATGCACGACTAAATGCAACAATATATACTCGTGGACGATTTTGCGGAATGCCAAAATCTCTTGAATTCCTTACAAAATCCGCTCTTTTGTATACTGGATTTCCTTTTTCATCATGAGAAATACCGATAATGTGATAGTCAAGCTGTCTGTCAAGAGTATCGACAATTGTTTTGAAGGTCGCATTTTTATCGTGCGAAAGAAGATTTTGTACATTCTCTAAAAATATCACTTTAGGCCGGGTCATTTTAACAATTTTCGCAATATCAAAAAAGATTGTACCTTTAGTTTTATCTTCAAATCCTTGCTGAAGACCGACACTACTGAACGCTTGACACGGAAATCCAGCTAAAAGGACATCATAGTGTAGCTTTTGTAAACTTTCCTTAAATTCCTCACTGGTCACATCATTATAAGGATTTTCGTGATATAAATGTTCATAAGTTTTGCAAGCCATTTCATCTATTTCGGCTGATGCAATATTAGTATAATCGCCTGCCAGTTCAAATCCTCGACGGATTCCTCCAATTCCAGCACACAAATCAATCGTTTTCAGTTTCATCAATCTCTCTCCTTGAGAGCGGCGATAACTAAATCTGCACATTGTTCCACGTTATTCTTTATCTCATTTCCCCAAAAACGTAAAACCGTCCACCCTTCGGCTTTCAATGCTTCGTTGACTTTCTTATCTCGCTCGATATTTCTTTCAATTTTAGGAATCCAAAAGTCTCGGTTACTTTTGATTGCCGCTCTTTGTCTTTCCCAATCATATCCGTGCCAAAATTCGCTATCACAGAACACTGCAACTTTTTTTCCTATGAATGCAATGTCAGGCTTTCCAGTAATCTTAGATACGTTTTTCCGATAGCGAACGCCCCTTGACCACAGTTCTTTTCTTAGGCGAAGCTCAATTTCAGTGTTTTTGCACTTTACACGCTGCATATTATAGTGAATTTGTTCTGGAGTCTTCTTCACATATATCACCCGAAATCAAAAGTTCCTTCAACTTTTTTACAAAATCCCTTTATATAATACTTCAAATGAGAACACAAATCAACAAAAATGTGCAGTTTGGCTCAATTTCAGCTTGGCTTTTCTTCGTTTTTGGTTCTTTTGCCTTTCTCATCACCAGATTTAACTGATCACATTCTGCGCCGACATTTTGCAGCCTTGCGTGGTTATGATGAGCAGCTTGCCGCAGAAAAGCAGCGCACCGAGCGGGTGACCAAGCGCATTTTGACCGAGGAAGAAATGTCGGCTCTGTCCGATCGGCTGATGCAGGTCACCAAGGGCATGACCATCACAGTGCGGTATTTCAAAGAGGATACCGCCCACCCGGAGATTCCCGCAGTGGGCAACTACATCACGCTGACCGGAAAAGCAGACCGCATCGACCCGGTGTTCCGCACCTTGCAGGTGGGCGAAACCGTAGTGCCCTTTGAAGATCTGGTGGGAATCAGCGGGGAGGGCATCATGGAGATCGACCAATATCTCGGCATCTCAGAGGAATAAAAAGCGCTGGGAGAAATCTCCCAGCGCAAGCAGCCCTAGTCGCGGTATCGATATGTACCAAGCCAAAGCGGACCCAGCACCCACAACCAAGGCAATGAAAGTACTCTCGTCACTTTTAATACCGTAAGCACCAGCGTTAAAACATACAAGAGGCTCATTGTAATTATTTCGGAACGGTCAGGTTTCTTATCCATACGCAGACCACCTCGAAAATCCGGTCACATCTGCGAAATAGTATAAAAGTCAGTATGCTTCATCCAGTTCGGTAGGTGCTGCGGTAATATCGCGGTAGAAAGTGGCCCATGCAGCTTCCTCATAGGGGCGTACAAAAAAGAAGCCAATGCTCAATGGAATTGTCAGCAGAAGAACAAGAGAAATCGCCATAGCCTCTGAACCGGTGAAATATTTGAGAACCAGAAAACCCCCGGCATACAGTGGCAACGAACAGAGCAACTCCCAGCCAATGAAGCTGAAATCCAGACAGAACAGCCGCCATTTGTTGCCATTCATGATCCGCCGGGATTCTGTGATCGCTTCATTTGCAGTCAACGAAGGATGCTCGGACATGATGTAAGGTGTCATCGCATAGCTGTATGTTTTCACGATTCCCGGAATCACCAACAGCAGCGACCAGAGGGCGATGTACAGACCCTGCAGGAATTTCATGCAGAAGCCATCCCACAGACGGTCTTTCTGAGAGAACAAGTCCGAGATGGCAGCATCATTTCCATCTACAAGGTTCAGATTAAAATGAGCATATCCCAGTTGAACTGCACCGCCCACGATCAGTTGGAGGATTGCCCACAGACCAATGCCGACAAGCAAAACAGCAAGCAGCCGACCGCCGTTTGGCTGGGCGAACAGGTTAAAATGAATGTCCTTTGCCTGATTGGAATTGGAAACGACACTGTTGGAACTGCTCACAATGGTAGCACCGAGCGCACTGGCGGCAATACCTGTCAGAACAGCAGTTTTCCATTTTCCGCGCAGAGCATCGAGAGCGAGCATACGATAGTCGGCAGATATTTTCATAAAAGCAACCTCCTGTCTGAAAATGGCAAGTATGTGTGAAAAGGAATATGATATGCCACTTTAATTTAGATACGTTTGAAACGCTGAAAAAATTGCAGCATGAATGAAAAAGAGGCTGTTGCACCGGCTTTTATCCGTGTGCAACAGCCCCTTCCTTTACTTCAGCAGCTTGTCCAGTTCATCATATACGTCGCTGGATTTGTTCGTTGAAATAGCAGTACATTTTGATGTCACTTTGGATTACCTCATTCTTGGGAAAGTAGAAACCAAAAAGGAACTGGAACTCAGCAAAAAAATCCATGACCAGAAGCAGATTATAGAATCATTCGGTAAACAGCTTCTGGCATTTGCAATGGAGATTGAGACCGAATCTGCTTGATCAAACGCTTTACTGTTGTAAACCGGAACGATTGGTTCCGGTGAAAATGGCAAAACCGGAACTACTGGTTCCTAACGAGAACTTCAGTTTTCAAGTACACTATGGTCACAGCAAGGGCAACACCCCAGATGGGGAGAAGCCCGGAGCTGTAAGACGTACCTTGAAAACTGAATATCATTCCCTCGGATAAAACAATGAAACTTCCGTAATTCGCGGCCCGGCTATAAAGAAGGCGGGGTGGCTGAAAAGCCAATGAGAGGAAGGGTGCAATCCCCCTCACCGAGGTGTATTCCAACCCCCACCGGGCGTCGAGGACAAATAGGGTGGGACACTTAAAACAAAAACTTTAAAGCCCACCACCGGGATTCTTCTGAATCTAGGCAGTGGGCTTTTTCCATACCGAATATTCATTCTGATGACACGGAGGTATTGATTATGAGCCGTACTTTTACCCACAAGACTGACGAATCGACCCTGACCACCCTCTGCCCCCGCTGCCTGAATGCCTTTCGGAACACGCGTGGCATTCGCGTCCGCCGTGCAGACCCCTATCAGCTCACCAAGGAGCCTTGCACCTACTGCCAGACCAACTTCGGCTACGATTACTACATCCAGCCCACCAGCCCGAAATCCACCTACTTTAAGAAGGGACGGTTTGATGATGAATCTGAATGCGCTTAAGATCGACCCGGAGTTTCAGGGCAAGATCCCGCCGCTGAACGCCGAGGAGGAACACATCTTAGAGCAGAACATGATTCAGGAGCGGCGGCTACTGAATCCACTCATCATCTGGAACGGCTACATACTGGATGGACATTCCCGGTATCGCATCCTCAAGCATCACCCGGAAATCGCTTTTGAAGTGAAGGAAATCCAGTTGCCCGACCGTTACGCTGCACTGGCATGGATCTGTCAGAATCAGTTGGGGCGCAGAAATCTTGACCCGGAACGCCGGAAGTTCTTGATGGGGAAAACCTACGAAAATGAAAAACTTTCTGTGGGTGGGTCAACACATAGAGAACATGATGGATCCGGGAAATTCACCTCATGTAGACAAAATGTCCACATGAGGTCGACCGAAAAACGAACTTGTGAACGTATTGCCAACAAAAATGGTGTCAGTTCCAAGTTTGTGCAACGAGCAGAAAAATACGCAAAAGGCGTTGATGCGGCGGAAGCTGCCGTCCCCGGTGCAATGGAGGAAATACTGACCGGGCATATCAAGGCTACCGATGCCGAGATCACCGCTTTGGCGCAAACCCCAAAAGAAGAAATCCCGGCAATCATCAAGGAGCTGCGCAAACCCAAGAAGGACCGGAAAGCAAAGAAGCCGACAAGCCTGGAAAAATCCGATGTTGCTGCCGACGATGCTCCTGATTCCAATGAAGTCCATACCGAGGATGAAATTGAGCCAGTAAGCAATTCGCCCCCGGATTTCAAAAGGAGTATCCAAGGTCACAAACGCTGTCTTACAGACGAAGATCGAAAACGACTTCGGCAATCCATTGACAACCGCCATCATAAAACGACCGTTGCGAACGGCTCAATTATGATGTGCGAAGTTCAGGGCGCAAAGGAGGACTTTATCCGCCGCTGGAATCTCGTATTCAAAGACTATCCCGATGTTTTTGAGGACAACGACTGCCGAAGTGCCATTCTTTCTCTGATTGATGACACTTCAGCCTATCTTCAGACGATAAAGGAGAGAGTGCTATAGAAGGATAGGAGGTCTGATCGCAATCATACCAAAAGACTGGAAATACCTCAGAGGGGACATTTACTATGCGGACATGGAGCCGCACATCGGCTCGGAACAGGGCGGCACCCGCCCGGTAGTCGTTCTTCAAAACGATATAGGAAACCGCTATGCGCCTACCCTTATCGTGGCAACGGTGACTTCTCGCACCGAGAAAAAGAGATATCAGCTCACACACGTTCTGATAGCCCACAATACAGCCTTTGAGAAGCCGTCTGTGGTTCAGCTGGAACAGAATCTTCACGATAGACAAAAGCCGCATACAGCGTTTTCTAGGGCGGATTACGCAGAATGAAATGCAGGAGATCGAGAAAGGCGTTGTTTCAAGTCTTGCTCTCGCTGAAATCACATCATAAAGATATATTCTACACTCCATTATAGAGAGGGGAGGAATCTGTTTGGGTGAGGAAAATCTGAATCCCCGTGATGCGTACCGTGTGATGCTCCGGGATTACCCGGACGTGCTGAACATCGACCAGATGTGCGAGATATTGAGCGTCAGCACAAAAACCGGGTATGCGATTCTGAAAAAAGGGAGCGTCCAGCATTTGAAGGTCGGACGCTCCTACCGCATCCCCAAAGCACACCTTTTAACTTATCTTATCGGATTCGCACCCGGTCACACCATCCGGGCGTGACATCCTTGCATTCTCTCCTGCCGTTGGGTACACTGATGGTGTCAGCGGCAGAAGTTACATATTCAAGTGGATGCAAAGACAGGAGGTAACACTATGGTAGCAGGGCATCTGCAAGAAAAAAACGACTTCTACTACATCGTTCTGAGTTACAAGGACGCAAACGGAAAGCGAAAGACCAAGTGGGAAGCCACCGGTCTGTCCGTCAAGAGGAACAAGAAGAAAGCCGAGGCTCTTTTGCTGGAACGTCGGCGGAACTTCATGGTTTCTACCGCACCTGCGGAGATCCGCTTAGACGATGACATTCTCTTTTCGGACTTCATGCTGAAATGGCTGGAAGTCACGAAAAGCACTATCCAAATCACGACCTATGCCAGCTATCAGGGAATGGTGGAGCGTGTGATCGTTCCCTATTTCCGAAAGCGCAATATCAAGCTGGTAGACCTGAAAGCCACCGACTTGCAGGACTTCTACACCAAGCAGCTTGAACGGGTCAAGGCAAATTCGGTAATCCATTACCATGCAAACATCCACAAGGCGCTGAAGTATGCGGTAAAGATCGACCTGATCCCCACCAATCCGGCAGATAAGGTCGAGCGTCCGAAGAAGAACGAGTTCAAAGGCAGCTATTACAGTGCCGATGAGATTCATGCTTTGACGGAGATCGCAGAGGGCACCAAGCTGGAGATCCCGGTTCTGCTGGCATCCTTCTACGGCCTGCGCCGCAGCGAGGTGCTGGGTCTGAAGTGGGATGCGATTGATTTTGAAGCCAACACGCTGGAAGTCAAACACATCGTCACGCAGGCATCCATTGATGGCAAAAAGGTTCTGATTCAGACTGACCGTGCAAAAACGAAGTCCAGTCTGCGGACGCTGCCTCTTGTGCCCCACATCCGTGACCGTCTGCTGATGCTGAAAGGTCAGCAGGACACCTACCGCCGCCTGTGCGGTAAAAGCTACAATCGGGATTATCTCGGCTATCTGTGTGTGGACGAGATTGGGAACATCATCCGCCCCAACTACGTTTCCGAGCAGTTCCCGAAGCTGTTGGAGAAAAACGGTCTGCGTCCTATCCGCTTCCACGATCTGCGCCACAGCTGCGCCAGCCTTCTTCTGGCAAACGGCGTTCCCATGAAGCAGATTCAGGAATGGCTGGGTCACAGCGACTTCTCCACCACCGCCAATATTTACGCCCACCTCGATTACGCTTCCAAGCTCTCGTCTGCACAGGCGATGCTGGAAGGGCTGGGCTATGGCAGTGCGTCAGCATAATGCCATACGCCCCAAAGACAGGGTGGACGGGCGATGTTTCGGCAAAAAAGAATGGACAGACGAATAAAATTCATCTGTCCATTCGATTTGGCGGAGCATCAGGGAGTCGAACCCTGGCACCGGTCTCCCGGCCTATCGCATTTCGAGTGCGACCTCTTACGACCACTTGAGTAATGCTCCACATATTAAATTTTAGAATGCTCCGTGCATTCTGGGAAAATTTTGGAGAGAATTTCAGGAGAGAACGACCGAAAACCGTTCACTCTCGAAGCCGAAAAACCCGCATGAAACCTAGCAAAATCGGAAATCCACTTCCAAAAAGCCAGTTGGATTTCGAGTCGTTCTCGTTACGACCACTTCGATACATCTCCATAATAAACCTTATACAGTATAACAAAAAAGCCTGCTGCCGTCAACACTTTTCTCCAAGTACCTCGCAAAGCGCGGTGCAGCGCCGGGTGCTGCGGTCCGAATCGTCCGCACGCGGTACAAAACAGCCACACAAAAAGCGCAGACCGCCGCACAAAGTCTTGTGCAGCGGCCTGCGGTCATAGTTCAGCTATGATATGCTCAGTTTTTGCTGGTGCTCTGATTTGCGATGAACTCATCGTACACTTTCTTGGTAATCTCCCAGTTCATGGAATACTCGGAGTTCTCACGGATGGGGATGTACTTGAACACCACGGTCTGACCATCCTTCAACTCGGGGAAGTTGGTGGCCTCCAGATGGAGTGTGACGAGCTTCTTCTGCTCGATCAGGCTGTTCTCAGCATCCAGAATGCGCACGCCGTCCCAGTTATCGCTGAAGTAGACCGGCTCGCCCTTCACATCCTTTACGGCAACAGAGAAGCGGTAGGGATCCAGCGGGATGGGGTTTGCACGGGCAGACTCAATGTCCACCTCCAGAGTGCAGGTGCCTTTCTCGATCTTCATGCTTTTCAGGCCGGCAATGACATTCAAATCGCTTTTGATCGCGCCGGGCAGCGTTTTGCAGACCGGGTTTTTGGGGTCCTGATATTCACAGCCGCCCAGCAGACTGGCACCGGCCACAGCCACTGCGGTGGCTGCCGAATACTTCAGGAATGCGCGGCGGGAAAATGTATAAGACATGGTTTGTTCCTCCGTTTTTTACCTATATGTTCTTCCGGCTGAAGGGGTCAGTTCGTGGAGGTGCCGGGAAGCTCCGGTTCCAGAACATCTGCGGCCAGTTCCCAGTTGGCGCTGAACTCGCTGTACTGCAGGTCAGGGTAGTAGGTAAGGGTCACAGGGCCGTCTGTCAGCGCGTTCAGGCCCTTTGCTTTCACATAATAGGTGAAGGTTTCGCCCTGCTTGACCTGATGGCTCAGAGAATCCGGGTAGATCACCTGCAGCTTGTCGTTCTGATAGGCAAGGTAGCCCTCTGCCTTTACGGCAAAGTTTGCCTTAGTGACCTCCAGCGCGTTTTTACGGCCGTTGGTCACCACCAGCTTGAAGAGGGTGGTGGCGTTACTGCCATCGTCATCGGTATCGCATTCCACCCAGTCCAGCGTGGAGACGACCTTCAGCACCGTGTTGCTGGTGCCGGGAGCGTGCTGTACCGGAGCATAGCCGGAGCAGCCGGTCAGCAGGCTGCTGCCCGCTACGGCCACAGCGGTGAGGGCGGTATATTTCAGGAAAGAGCGGCGGGAAAATCCCCCAGTCATATTCGTTCCTCCTTTGGGACACATCAATACAGATTCTGCCATAAGGCACTACCTATACAATAGGCGAAACAGAGAAAAATGTCAATGATTTTTCACAAAACAAATGTGAAGATTTTGTGGCAACATCGCGCATTTTAGACGAAGTTTAAGTAATTTTTCTGGTGATTCCGTCAGCTGCGGATCACGTCAGAGGCATTCATGACGAAGGTCAGGCTCTTGCCCTCCAGGAAGGTGGGCACATAAGTGACCTTCAGCTGCTTCCAGTCCTTGGGCACCATGAGCATCAGCACGATGTAGGCGCTGCCCTGCGGGGGCAGGCTCTCCACATCGGAAAAGCTCTGGGAATTGGCGTTGTACAGCGAGATATTGGCGCAGCAGGCTGCGGGCTGGCCATCACAGACGGCGGTAAAGTCCGGGGTAGCGGCGGCCATGGCCTGAAAGTTTGCGTCCACGTTCTCCAGCGGGGGCACGGGGTAGGCCTCGTTGATGGCGTCAATGCCCTGTGCGCCGATGGCATAGCTCTCGGTCTTGCTGCGGTTGACGGTGGTCACCCGCACGCCCAGATACTCGTAGCCCGCCGGCTGCACGGGGTCCTGCGTCAGGTGGAACACGCTGGTCAGCTGCACGCCCAAGCCGTTCCAGTTGCGGACGGTGTCGCCGACCTTGACCTCCACCACAGTGTCGTTGCCATTGGACTTGCAGCCGCCCAGCAGGCTGGCTGCGCCCAGTACGGCGGCAGATGCACCGGTGCACTTGAGGAAGCTGCGGCGGGAAATGACAGTAGACATAAGATATATCCTCCTTGAAGGGTCAGTTTCTTTTTCTTCTTTCTCTGGTTATACCGTTTCCGGCGCACAGATGCAAGAGCTCTGGCCGATTCTTTACAACAATTTCACAAGCGGGGTCACTCCTGCGGCGAAAGCCCCTTGACATGGGTCTCGCTGGTCTTGACCAGATTTAACAGACTGGGCGTGTACAATGGAAATTCCCGCGTCAGGCTCTCGGTGGTCATGGCAAGGCAGGCGGGGTCCTTGACGCCCTCACCGCCGTTCACATCCTGCCCGTCCAGCAGCGCCTCCACGTTGGCTTCCGCCATTCGCATCACCGCATCGGAATAGCCGTGCCAGCGGTGGGGCTCAATGCTGAACATGCTGGAGGCGTTGTGCGGCTCCGCAGAGTAGAGCAGCCGGAACATCTTGGCCACCGCCATCATCAGGTAGGCACTCACCTCGGTGGTCAGAGCCTTGCTGTGGCACTGGCCGATCTTGGCGTAGAGCACGTTCAGGCTGTTAGAGATAAGTTTTTTGTTCATGGTGGGCAGCACGCTGCCGTGGTAGACGTTGTCCTTCATCTTTTCGGGGTTGGGCAGATCCTCGGCAGAGAGCATCATGCCGTTGCGCTCGGCGCTGCGCCCCAGCAGATAATCGCAGGAAACATTATAGTAATCTGCCACCCGCACCACAAAGTCCAATCCGCACTCGCGGATGCCTTTTTCGTAGTGGGACAGCAACGCCTGAGAGACCCCCAGATCCTCTGCCGCCTGCTTTTGGGTAATGCCGCGCTCCTTGCGCAGCAGCTTGATGATACGATTGAACTCCATGGTGTGCTCTCCTCAATGTCCGCAGGATCTGTTTTTTGGTAACATCCTTGTTTTTGGTTTACAACAGGTTGATTATACACATTGGAAAACGACTTGTAAAGCAAGAAAAATGCCGATATTTTTCGTCTTTTTTCGTCATTATTGTCAAAAGTCTTGCCGGAGACCCCACATCTATGCTAAACTATGGGTATTAACACATAGATTTTGTGTTTCCGCTGCGGCAAAAAAACGACAGGCGTAGTGAAAGCAGGTCTTTTTCGAAACAAAATTTTTTCAAAGAGGTGGTTCCATCTTTCTGCAGTTTGTGCTATAATCTCTTTTTGGCGACTGTTCTTGACCGGCGCACAAATCTGCAAAGGACAAGCCAGACGCTATAAAAGGTAATATACCAAGAATAAGAAAGAGGAAACTTCATCATGAAACTCGAGCGCAAAGTCCGTCTGTGCAGCGCTGCCGCTGCCGTCCTGATCGCCGCCATCGCCCTGACCGGCTGCGGCGGCTCCAAGACCACTGCTTCTTCCGCAGCCGCTTCTTCTGTGGCTGCTTCCACCGCTGCTGCCACCAACAACAGCTGCGGCGAAGGCGTGACTTGGGCACTGGCTGACGGCACCCTGACCATCAGCGGCACCGGCCGTATGACCAACTTCACCAAGGACGCTCCGGCTCCCTGGGCTGATCAGGCCGACCAGATCACCACCGTTGAGGTGGAAGGCACCGTTACCAGCGTAGGCGCTACCGCCTTCAAGGACTGCACTGCCCTGACCACCGTGAACATCGCCGACGGTGTGGAGTACATCGAGGCCGGTGCCTTCAACGGCTGCACCGCTCTGACCGAGCTCAACATTCCCCTGAGCGTGGGCTACATCAAGACCGGCGCATTCAAGGGCTGCACCGCCCTGACCAGCGTGACCATCCGCGACGACTGCCGTCTGGACATGAATGTGTTCCCCGATACCGTGGAGGTCAACTACGCCGAGGGCTAAGCCCCATCCGTGATTCTGAACCAAAAGAGGTGTGATCCATGAAAACCTTCAAGCTTCATCTCATCCGCCACGGCATGACTGCGGGCAACCTGCAGGGCCTGTACATCGGCAGCGGCACTGACCTGCCCCTGTGCGACGAGGGCCGTGCGCAGCTTGCCGAGCTGAAAGAGCGGTTCGTCTACCCGCAGGTAGATACTGTTTTCTCCTCCCCCCTGCTGCGTGCGGTGGAGACCGCCAACATCCTGTTCCCCGGGGCTGCCCACCAGTTTACGGTGCACGATCTGCGGGAGGCCGGTTTTGGCAAGTTTGAGGGGCGCCCGGTGAAGGATCTCGTCCACGACGAGGACTTTAAAAAGTGGATCACCCCGGGCTCCGGCTATCTGCCGGAGGGCGCAGAGCCCACCGAGCAGTTCCACGCCCGCTGTGCCGACAGCCTTATGAAGCTGTTTGAGTACATGATCCGCATGGACGTTACCGAGGCCGCCTGCGTGACCCACGGCGGTGTGATCATGAGTATGCTCAGCCAGCGCGCCGTACCCACCCGCCGCCCCGAGCAGTGGATGGCAGACCCGGGCTGCGGCTACACTGTGCAGACCGATGTGCAGCTGTGGATGCGGGACAAGCTGGTAGAGGCCATCGACATCGTACCCTTCGGCTACGCCGACACCCTGCAGGGACAGGCCGAGGCCGAGGAGAACGAGAACTACGAATAAGAAAGGGTTACAGTTTCCCGCTGCCCCTTGACAGAACGCGCAGAATCCTTTATTGTTAAAGGGTAGTGTATTGTATCGTATACAGGAGGAACGCTGTCATGTCCCAATCCATCTCCCGCCGGTCATTCCTGAAATGTGCCGGTTCCGGTGCGGTCAGCCTTGCGGCTGCCCTGCTTACCGGGGTCTGCGCTGCGGCGCAGCAGCCGTGTCTTGCGGGCGAGCCTGCCCTGCTGGACGGCAAAGCCGCCGTAGAGCTGCTGGGCTATGCTCCGGCACCGGAGCTGGGCGGTGTGCTGGTGTACCTCTCGGTGGAAAACCTCTCGGCAGCCAGCCTGCCGGTGGATACCAGCTACCTGCAAAGTCGGGGTCTGCGTACCCGGGAGCAGCTGTACAGCATGGGCACCGGCGTGACCGCTGCCTGCAACGGCCAGAGCGTGCCCTGCGGCAGCTTTGCCGCCCCGCTGTACAACGAGAACGCGGCGGACGCCTCGGTGTTCACCCTGAACCTTGCCGCCGGACGCGGTGCGCTGCTGCACTGCTTCTGCGCTGTGCCGGAGGACTGGCAGACCCTTGAACTGACTTGGCACCCGGACTTTGCCGCCGGACGCAGCGCCATCTTTACGGTGCGCCGCGATGCCGATAAAGCCGATCTGGGCCCCGTCCCCACCACCCCCGCCGAGGTCGGCAGCGTGGTGGATCTGTAACAGCATACCAAAAGAGCCATTGCACAAATTGCGTGCAATGGCTCTTTTTTGCTTGGTAAAACCCCTTCCGTCATCGCCTGCGGCGTGCCAGATTTCTCCGAGGTCGAGACGATTTGAAATGGCCTCCGCTGTGCTCTGGCCATAATCAGCGGAAGAATGATTTTAAATTTCGGGTTACAGGAAAGTCTGCGGACTTTCCTGTAACCCATTTTCACGGGAGGAGTCATAGAGGGAAACGGCATTTGCAGCACCGCTTTCTGCGAAAGCGCGGCGCTGCGGGCGTGCGCTTGCTCCCCCTTGGGGGAGCTGTCGCGCAGCGACTGAGGGGTTTTGAATCGGCGGAGCCGGAAAAAACGGTTAAAAGATCTTCACGCCGAACAGGCGTGAATCTTCAGTTTTTTCCGGTGTAGCCCACCCCTTTGGGGTTAAAAGGGGCGAGTAGCCCCTTTTTCGTGGCTCCAGCGCGTCGAAATCGCTGGTGGTTTTCTGGTTCTCTTTTGCCACCAAAAGAGAACATCCCTCGGCAAGCAGAACCTTCCCCGCGGAGCGCATTCAAAATCGTCCCGTTGCCGGAGATCAACCGGCTCCCACCAGCGCTTCGCCGGTGCTGCTTTGCACCAGCAGCTCCTGCCCGGTAAGGCTGGAGAGCAGGGCGATGTAGCTGCGTCCCGCCGGGAGGTTCAGCGGCTTGCCGTTGGAATCGTAGAGGGCAAGGGTGCTCTGGGTGCCCTGCGTCCATGTGATCTGCCACAGATGCCCGCCATTCAGCCAGACGCCGCCGCCCATGGAAAGGTCGTAGTCCAGCGTGCGGCCGTCGTCCCGCAGGGAGGAGCCGCTGTACAGGATGAGCAGGTTGTCAAAGACCGCCTGTGTGCCGGTGTTGGCATCCAGCTGGGGGGTGCCGTCGGCGTGCAGCATCCCGTAGGCGGCAAGGGCATCGTCATAGACAAAGCCGGTGGCACCGCCGGACTGGAAATTCACGGTCGCCTTTACCGCATCGGCGGCGTTTGCGTCCGGCAGATGGCCGGTGTCCCGCTGGGGCAGCAGGGCGGGCAGAACGCCCGCCGTTTCACTCTCGCTGCCGGAAGCGGTGTTCTGGTTCACGGCGGTGGAGATGCTCAGGCTGTCCAGCACTGCGGCGACTGCCTTGCCGCTGGTGCGCCACAAAGGGGTGTTGTCCCAGCTGTAACCGGTGCTGACAAAGGCATTGCGTCCCACCTCCTGCGCGTCCACCGCACGGAGATTATAGTATTCCAGATACCGCTTGGCATAGGCGCTGCTGCCGCACTGGATGGGCAGCACCTGCTGTCCGCTGAGCAGCCGCCAGTATAAGTCCTGCCCGCGCGTCACCGGCCCTACCACAGGCATGGCGCTGAGGGCGGGGTACACCAGACACAGCTCGGTGGAGCTGCCGCTCTCGGTCATGGCTTCCAGCACCACCGAGGCGCTGCCGATGCCCCACTGGGTGGTGCTGTCGGTGGTGTTTTCAATGACCACCGCAGCTGCCCGCTGCTCCGGGTACAGCAGCTGCTGCCCGGTAAGCGGGTCTGCCGGGGCAGTGCTTTCTGCGGGCGCAGCGGCGGTGCTCCCGCAGCTGCCCAGCAGCACCGCGCACAGCACGGCTGCACCAAGGCGCAGGCTCCATTTGCGTTTCATGGGCTTCTCCCCTTACTGATAGTTGAAGTTTTGCCACTCGTCGTCGTCCACGATGGCCAGATAGGTCTTGCCCCGGTTGAAGCAGATCTCGCTGCCGTCGGCGGCGTAGACCTTGAGCGGGTGCTCCGGGGAGGCTTTCTGCCATGTGCCGCGCTGCACTGCGCCCCGGGTGAAGAAATAGGCCTCGCCGCCGGACACATAGTCCACCTGCTGCACGCCGCCGGAGTTGCCGGGGTAGTCCGCGATGCCCGCAAAGCAGACCAGCAGGTTGGTAAAGCCGAGCTGCTTGCCGGTCAGCTCGTCCACGGTGTTCTCAAAAGCACCGGCGGCGCGGCTGTACATGGACATTTTATAAAGGTGATCCCAGCGGTTGTAGCTGAAGGTGGTCTTGTAGCTGTCCGAGTGCACAATGTTGATGGTCTTGGCGGCGGCAGCGCCGGACATCTTGTTCTCTGCGCCGGTGCGGTAGTCCGCAAAGCGGAAGAAGGTGCTCTCATAAGGGTATTGCAGCCCGATACCCGCGTTGGCGGCAGCTTTCCGGATCTCGGCACCGGAGGTAAATTCGGTGTGCTCGTAAGCCACGTTGCGGCCGCGGCTGTCGCGGTGCGCCACATGGGGATGGGTGGGGGTGTTGAAGTAGCTCTTGCCGCCGATGTTCAGGCCGGAGTAGTTGTACACGTTGATGAACTTGGTGCAGGGGGCGCTTTCGCCATCGTGGTAGTACAGCGCCTGCCACGGCATGAGCAGCTGCAGGAACTGGTCACGGCCGGAGCGCAGCGGGCCCACCTCCGGGATGGCGTTGGCGTCATAATACACCGCGCAGAAGCGGGAGATGCCGCCCTCCACCTTGCTCTCGATGAGCAGGTCGGCAGAACCGATGCCGCGCTGCGGGCGGGCGTTCTGCCGCTGGGTGTTGCTGATATTGTTCACCATCACGCCCACCATGCGGCCGTTGCTGCGGCGGGGCTCGCCGGTAAGGGGGTCGGCGTTGTAGGCGGGCAGGCTGGTGTCGGCACTTTCCGCAGGGAGTTCAGACGCCGCTCCGGCGTCCGGGGTTCCTGCATCCGGGGCTGCGGCCTCTGCGCTTTCAGAAGAGGCGGCGCTGTCCTTCCCGAAGGTCTGCTTCAGCCAGTCAGAAAAGCCGTTGCCCACACAGGCGCTGCCGGCGGGCGCGCAGCCGGACAGAGCCAGCGAGGCGGCTGCCAGCCCCGAGGCACGGAGAACGGTACGACGCGTGATCTTTTTCATGCAAAAAACCTCCTGATAAGAGCGTTTTGCGCAGCCCCGGCGCTGTCGGATCGGTTGCGCGCGGTGGATGAAAACGAACGGCCTTTCGGCACTGCTTTGATTGTAATTGTAACGGTTCTTGCGGCATTTGTAAAGTGAAAATTAGCGGCAGCGTAGAAGAGGGGTCACCGCCGGGAAGTGACCCTTCCGGGGCAGCCCCCGGCAAAAAGGCAGAATCCTCTGCCATGATAGCATGGAGAAAAAGTCCCGGAGAAAAAGTCCCCGCGTTTCTTGCATTTTGGTGCGCGATATGGTATCTTTTTATACAGGTAAACACTTCAGGGTCGGCAAACATTTTGTTGCTTCTGCCGTCCCCTTGAATAATGACAGGAAGGAATGATACTTATGGGTTTTTTTGACAAGCTTTTTGGCGGCAAGTCCAAGGACGAAAACACCGCTAAGTTCACCAACCAGAGCAAGACCGTGCTGACCCCGCTGCAGGGCAAGGTGCTGGCACAGGCCGACATCCCGGACGAGACCTTTGCACAGGGCATTCTGGGCCCCGGCTGCGGCATCGAGCCCACCGGCGACACCGTGTACGCCCCCTTTGACGGCACTGTGACCCAGATCGCCACCACCCTGCACGCTGTGGGCATTACCAGCAACGACGGCATCGAGCTGCTGATCCACGTCGGCATGGACACCGTGGACATGAAGGGTCAGGGCTTTACCGTTCTGGTCAAGGAAAACCAGAAGGTCACCGCCGGCACCCCGCTGCTGAAGGTGGATCTGGACGCCATCCGCGCCGCCGGCCACCCCACCGCCACCGCCATCATCGTGACCGATGGTGCCGGCGACGAAGTGAAGATGCTGGCAGAGGGCGATGTCGCTCCCGGCACCCCGCTGTTCAAGGTCTGATTTTTTGCGTCATAAAAGAGGCCGCTGCAATTGCGCAGCGGCCTCTTTTTGCGGAAAGCATCTTTTTACAGCATGATGCCGGGCAGTCTGCGGCTGCCCGGCATCACTTTTTTACAAAGCTCAGACGATGCGGACGCCCTTTTGGATGACGGCCTTGAGGTTCAGCTCCTTGTCTGCAAGGATGACGTTGCCGTAGCGTCCGGCGGCAAGGCTGCCGTAGTCGTTATCCACGCCGATGCTCTTGGCGGGGGTCTCGCTGGCGGCGCGGACAGCGCTTTCCAGCGGAACGTTCATCTCCAGCACAGCGCGCTTCATGCAGTCGTACAGGCAGGTGTTGCTGCCCGCAATGGTGTCCGGGTGCTCGGTCAGGGTAGCGCGGGGTCCCTTGACCGTGATGGCCTGTCCGCCCAGACTGTACTGGCCGTCCGGCAGGCCGCAGGACATGGCACTGTCCGCGATCAGGCAGATGCGGTCGTCCCCGAAGGTGTTGAAGGTGAACCGCACCATGGCGGGGTGGATGTGCACGTTATCGGTGATGAGCTCCACCTCGGCGTCGTGCTCCATGGCCGCAATGATGGGGCCGGGCGCACGGTGCGTGATGCCGGGCATGGCGTTGTACAGGGGGGGCATGTGGGTGGCACCGGCCCCAAAAGCCTTGACGGCGGCGTCGTAGTCGGTGCGGGGGTGGGCGAGGGGGAGGCGCACCTCGTGCTG
>ENA-OQLI01000909-OQLI01000909.1-human-gut-metagenome-genome-assembly--contig:-NODE-909-length-27630-cov-3.287460_pt1 | contig 27630 bp, 27 predicted proteins | sample MGYA00242805_ERZ504812 | MGnify/ENA primary metagenome ERZ504812 (study PRJEB26092, sample SAMD00036430) | human gut metagenome | host: Homo sapiens | study: EMG produced TPA metagenomics assembly of... | reverse complement strand
TCTATCTGCAAGCGGCGCGGCAAATCCAAAGAGTAGTCACGTTTCATCAGGAACGCGATACCGCCCTTGCCAGACTGGGAGTTCACCCGCACCACAGCCTGGTAGTCGCGTCCTACATCACCGGGATCAATCGGCAGGTACGGAACCGCCCAAATTACCTGGTTCTGATTACCGCCACCAGCCGCAACTTCCCGGGCACGCTTATCAAAGCCCTTCTTAATGGCATCCTGGTGAGAGCCAGAGAAGGAAGTGTAAACCAGATCGCCAGTATAGGGCTGGCGGGGATTAGTTTCCATCCGGGTGCAATACTCTACGGTTTCACGCACCCGATCCAGGTTGGACAAATCCAACATGGGGTCGATTCCTTGGGAATAAAGATTCATTGCCAAGGTAATCAAATCTACGTTGCCAGTGCGCTCCCCCTGCCCCAATAGGCAGCCTTCTACCCGGTCAGCACCGGCTTTCATAGATAGTTCTGCCGCAGCAATCCCCGTTCCCCGGTCATTATGGTTATGTACCGACAAACAGACGTGTTCACGGCGACTCAGGTTCCGGCTCATCCATTCGATTTGATCCGCATAAGAGTCCGGGGTGTAACGCTCCACAGTTGCCGGCAGGTTCAAAATAATTTCGCGATCCTCATCAGGCTGCCAAATATCCATGACCGCTTCACAGATTTCCAGGGCAAACTCAGCTTCGGTATCCACGAAGATTTCTGGAGAATATTGCAGCCCGAAAACCGTGGAATCATCTAATTGCTTTTCAGCTTGCGCGATTACCTCACGCACCCCGCTTACTGCCAGTTCCACGGTAGCCGCCTTATCGTTATGGAATACTACTTCCCGAAAAGTCGGTGAGGTGGCGTTATAGATATGAACATTGGCGCGCGGCACTCCCACTAGGGACTCTATGGTACGTCCGATTAAATCTTCGCGCGCCTGGGTAAGCACGGAAACGCACACGTCCTCGGGAATCGCGTCCTCTTCCACCAGCGAGCGCACGAAATCAAAATCTACCTGTGAGGCCGCCGGAAACCCAATCTCAATTTCTTTCAACCCAATCTGCACTAACAAATCAAACAATTTGCGTTTACGCCTCGAATCCATCGGCTCAATCAACGCCTGATTACCGTCCCGCAAATCCGTAGATAGCCAACGGGGAGCCTGGGTAACATTTCTATCTGGCCAGGTGCGATCTGACAGTTTCAGGGAAGTATCCCAAAAGTGAGCATATTTTTGAAACGGCATTCCAGAAGGCTGCTGCCGAGGAGCTTTACCAGTAGTTCGCATGGGAAGATTTCTTTCTGCTCAGTTAGATGGCTGGCCGAAACGGCAAATAAACCCGCGACGAGCCTCGACCAGTATTACTGGACTTCGTCGCGGCAATCTAGTAGCAGAATGAATGTGCGCATGGCTCTACTTTAAGCAAATTGCCTATTCTACGGTAACCAACGTCCCGCATATTGAGCTGAGGGTTGCGGTTCCTTAGTTGATTCCCGAGGGATAAACGCGGCCTCTCCAGCTATCAGGCAATCTCCTGGTTTAGGGGTATAGGACGCACCAAAAATCTGCTTCATCAGCACCGTCACCCCCAGGTTAGCGAGTTTATCGACCGGCTGGTCAATCACGGTAATCGCCGGAGATATTACCGAAAACCAGGGAACATCATCGATGGCTACCAGTCCCAAATCTGCTCCCAACTGTATTCCCAAACTTTTCGCAATCATCAACACCCCTAGAGCTATCTGGTTAGAAGCGCAGATAATAATATCTGGACGGTATAGCGACAGAATACAGCGAGCGGCACTAGCTGCCGACACTGCCTCGTGCAGACAATACTCAATCTCTAAATGGCTAAACCCGCTGCTGGCTAATTTTTCTTGCAGTTTTTCAGCTCGTCTTTTACCCGCGATACAAAACTCTGGACCTGCCAGATAGGCAGGACGGCTATAACCTAAGGAGCACAAATGCTCAGCCATGTCTTGCATAGCATTGGCAGAATCAATCACTATCGAGGGTATCGCTGCTCCCGGTGCTTCACGGTCTAAAGCCACCATGGGTAAACCATCGGGAGCCTCGGGATGTATCCACCCGGGAGCTATCCGTGATGGGGGTACTACTAACAGTCCATCCACCCCTTGTTTTGCCAACGCCCTAATCCCGTTTTCATAGCTTTTTTCATCTTCATGGGCGTTAGACAGCAGCAGCGAAGTGGCATGGGAATGGACGGCTCGTTCCACACAGTGAGCCAGCATCGCATAAAACGGGTTCATTATATCCCCAACTACCAGCCCAATCGTTCCGCTACGACCAGTACGCATAGCTGCCGCTAAGCGATCTTTTTGATACCCTAGCTCTTCGGCTGCGGCTAGGACTTTACGTTGGGTCTGTACGCTCAGATGGGTACTGCCGTTGAGGGCGCGCGATACGGTAGCAATCGAAACCCCAGCGGCTTTTGCCACGTCACGGATGGTTGCCATTAGAAAACGCCTCCTCGCGCAAAAACTTAACGTTAAAAATCCTAGCAAGAAAACTCACCTTTGAGGAAACGTTTACAAGAAAGCTAAAAATGAAACATTGCCCCTAGTGCCGTAACCAAATGCGCCCTCAATCCTAAAACAGTGGAGCTAGCGAAAACTAAAAACCTAAACGCCCTAACATTTTCGTGTCAGATTGCCAGTTCTTCGCTACCCGGACATGCAGGTGGAGCTGCACTGGCCGGCCCAGTAACTTTTGAATCTGCCGTTTAGCTTTAATCCGAACTCGGCGAATATGGCTGCCGCCTTTACCTATCAAAATTCCTTTTTGGGAATCGCGTTCCACATACACATTCACGTGCACATCTAAGGGCTTAACTTCCTCTTGAGAAGTTCCGGCATTATCCTCCCCGTCATAGGAGGACGAGGGGCCACTCTCAGCCTCGCCAGCGCCCCTACCTTCCTTGCTAGTAGGCACCTGTTCTTTAGGGAGGCGGTGACTGCCGTATCCCAGTTGCGGCCCAGTATCCTCACCCTGATAAAGAATCTCCTCTACCTGCACCGCTATCGAGTGCGGTAGTTCTTCACGCACCCCCTCCAATGCGGCTTCCCGCACAAACTCGGCAATCGTTTTTTCTACCGATTCGTCACTAACCTGGTCACGGGGATAAAGAGGGGGTGAAGATGGCAGATATTTCGCAATCTGATCAGCAAGAACGTTTACTTCTCCGGTTAAAGCACTCAATGGAACAATATCGTTCCACTCCCCCAGCTCTTCAGCTGCCACTAGCGCTGCCACCATTCGCTCTTTAGAAACCAAATCGGCTTTGGTAACTGCTAAAACCACCGGGATATTCAGCTCTTTAAGTTCGGCAGCAATATAGCGATCACCCGGGCCAATCTTTTGATCGGCAGGTACACAAAACACCACCGCATCCACGTCTACTAAGGCTTCCCGCACCATATCGTTTAGCCGTTTACCCAGCAGCGTGCGGGGGCGGTGCAGACCGGGAGTATCGACCAACACAATCTGATAATCCTCACCTTGAACCACACCGCGCACATTATGTCGGGTAGTTTCGGGACGGGAGGAGGTAATCGCGACTTTCTGCCCAACCAAGGCATTAGTTAAAGTAGACTTTCCTACGTTAGGGCGTCCCACTATGGAAACGAAACCTGCACGGTGAGAAAGTGACCAGGAGGACTGCGATACGCTCATTGCTAATCCATTTCTGTTTCTAGACGTTTTACCAATAGGGTATCCATTTGGCGACGCCTACCGGAAACGCTTTTTACCCTTAGTTCCATTCCAGCTACTTTCGCTTTCGACCCTACCAGTGGTACTTTCCCCAAAGCCTTGGCCAGTAGCCCACCCACGGTGTCCACTTCATCATCATCTACTTCTAGATTCACCAACTCCGCTAAGTCATCTAACCCCAAACGTGCAGGCACTACCCAAGTATCTGCTGCAATTTGTTGAGGTTCTTCTTCGGCACGGTCATGCTCATCGGTTACTTCTCCTACCAGTTCTTCTAAAATATCTTCGATGGTTACCAGACCGACCGTGCCACCCCATTCATCAACCACTACCGCAATATGGGGTGCGTCTGCCTGCATTTGACGCATCAAATCATCGGCAAGCATCACTTCGGGGACAAAAAAAGCTGCTCGCATCATTTCTGGAACCGGATGATCCATCAGTTCGGGGCGGGAAAAACAGCGGGAAATCAAATCTTTTAGATAAAGCATTCCCCGGACATCATCGGCGTCATCTCCCAAAACCGGAATTCTAGAAAACCCGGATTGGATAAAAACCTCGAAAGCCTCTCTAGCTAAAGTTGTGGTTTCTACCGCCACCATATCGGTACGCGGAACGATAATTTCCCGAACCAGAGTAGTCCCCAGTTCCAGAGCCGAGCGCACAATCTGGCGATCTTCGTCCTCGAAAGCTAGATTCTCTTCCTGCCCCATTTCATCGACCATTTCCCGGAAATCTTCCGCGATTTCCGCGCGGGAAGCAGCTTCCTCAACTGGGGAAAGTGGCGCTATCCTTTGCACTATCCATCCTACCGGGCGGGACAGAACCGATATTATTCGCCCGAAACTCACCATTTTACTCAGCCATAAAGCGGTAGCTTCGGGGCGATACTGCCCCACACGCATTCCCGCAAAAGTAGCAAAAATAAGCAGCAACACCCCCAATACCAGCACTGTCATCAACAGGGAGGCCCACCAGGGAAACCCTAACCCCAACATTGCGATACTCATGCAGGTAGCCGCTAATATCTGCACAAACAAACGCCAGGATTGGCAAATAGCCAAGGTGTTTTCCTTTTGGTCTAGCAGGGAGCGCACTAGCGGAGCGCGACGATGTCCCTCTTCTACCAGGTCTTGAGCCCGCGCATGAGAAAGGGTTTGAAAAGCTCCCAATGCCGCTGCCCAAGCGGCATCTACTGCCACCAAAATAATAGCTAAAGCCAGTAGAGCCGCCGCTGGTATTTGAGATAACAAATCTAGCTCCGCTCTGCTAAGAAAGTCAGTAATAATTTGCGCTGCAAAGCAAAAATTTCCTTTTCTTCTTCTGTTTTGGCGTGGTCATAGCCAAGTAGATGCAACATACCGTGCACGGTAAGCAGCAGCATTTCCTCGGTGGAAGAGTGTCCCGCATTGGCGGCTTGCGCCTGAGCAACCTCGGGGCAAATCACAATATCCCCTAAGATACCTGCCTCGGTGGGAGAATCTACGCTTCCGGGACGCAGTTCGTCTAGAGGAAAACTCATCACATCGGTCGGGCCTTCTAAATCTAACCACCGCTCATGCAAGGCGGCTATTACGTCTGGTTCCACGAAAATCAGCGACATTTCTGCCTCGGGTGACACATGCATAGCGCTAAGAACATAGTCAGCTAATTCTTGGAACTCAACTCCATCGATTTGATAGTCGGTTTCGTTTAAGACTTCCACACTCACCGCTGTTCCTCCCTTAGGTCTCGGCTGGCAAAAGCGCGCTCATAAGCATCAATAATCATCCCCACCAGCTTATCGCGCACCACGTCTTCGCTGGTCAAATAACAAAAATCTATATCTTTAATTCCGGTGAGGACGCTTTTAGCGTCTTTGAGTCCCGACAGTTTTCCCCTAGGCAGGTCAATTTGGGTAATATCCCCGGTCACTACCATAGTTGAGCCCTCCCCCAGCCGGGTGAGGAACATTTTCATTTGTTGCGGGGTGGTATTTTGGGCTTCATCTAGCACAATAAATGCATGGGAAATCGTGCGCCCGCGCATATAGGCGAGCGGAGCGACCTCAATGGTTCCGGATTCTAGCAGCTGGGCAAGTTCGGCAGGTTCCAGCATTTCTCGTAGAGCATCATAAAGAGGACGCAGATAGGGGTCAATTTTCTCGGTCAGATTTCCTGGAAGAAAACCGAGAGATTCACCAGCTTCCACTGCCGGACGGGTCAGAACGATTCTGGAAACCGCTCCGGATTCTAGGGCTTCTACCGCTTTAGCCATTGCCAGATAAGTTTTACCAGTGCCAGCAGGTCCTATTCCGAATACAATCCGATTATTAGAAATTGCGTCTAAATAGGTTTCTTGACCGGAAGTTTTTGCTCTTATCTGCTTGCGCTTGGTGTGCAATACCGGTAAAGCTTCCTGCGATGACATCAACTTCAAGGCTTGCGTAACTGCCGAAGCAGATAGCGGATTGCCGTGACGAGCCGCTGTAATAAGCTCGCTAAGTAAATCCGCCCCCATCCGCGCCTCGCCTGGATTACCCAGGAAGGTTACGATTCCTCCGCGAGTAGTTATCCGCACCCCTGGCAGGTTATCTTGCATTGCCCGCAGCACTTGGTCGCCCGGTCCGAACACTAAAACCGGATCGAGATCTTCGGGCCAAAGTACCTGGGCTTGGTTAGCAACCATTTAGAGCGATTCCTCCCGATTCCACATCCCGCTAGTAAGTCCTAAAGCTGCTATTGCGGCAGGTCCAGCGCTAGAGGAACGTAAAACAGTTGGACCCAGCCTAGCTGTGATTGCCCCGACCGCTATAAATTGGGCGGTTTCCTCCGGGCTCACCCCGCCCTCCGGACCTACTATCAGGTGTATCATTTTCGCTTGACTTACCGATTCCCAGGCTTTAGCCAGGGGCAGAGAAGCATCGGGGTCAAGGAGTATAAATCGCTGTTCCCTGCCACCAGCAGCGATTATTTCAGTCAAGCTAGCCGAATCAGTTAGTGGCTCTAAGTGCGGCCAATTTGCGCGGCGTGATTGTTTAGCAGCAGCTTTAAGCAACGCTTCCCATTTCTTTTCCCCCCGTTGAAGTTTCGCACCTTTCCACTGCACTATTGAACGTTTAGCTGCCCAGGGACGCACGATACTGACCCCCAGTTCGACTGCCGATTCTACTGCCTGCTCGTCACGTCCTCCTTTGGAAAGCGCCTGGATCAGCCCGAATTGGGTTTGTGGGAGGGGAAGGTGCAGCCTTTGCTGAACCTGAAAGTCAAAACAGTCTTTGCCACTAGCAGTAATTTTACAGCGCAGACGCAACCCTTTGCCATCAACTAGGTCGAGGATGTCCCCTACGTCCAGACGTTGCGAACCGATTGCATGTCGGGCTTCTGCCCCATTTAGAGAGCCAACCGCGCCTAGCTCAAGTTCGTTTAAGGGCGGGCAGGAACTATCGCCAAGAAAGACTGGAAGAATCATGGCTTACCTGCAAATCGTTCCCGCAGGCGAGAGAAAACACCGCTATCTGCAAGCGGTTCGGGCTCCACCCTATCTTCCCGGCGTAGTTGCGCTAGCTGTTCGATTAGGTCGCGCTGGGCACTGTCAAGATTGGTCGGTACTTGCACCATAATGTTTACAATCAGGTCTCCGCGTCCTTGCCGTTGCAAGCGTCCTACTCCCAGACCAGGTAAACGAATTTGTTCTCCAGGTTGAGTACCAGCAGAAATAGTTATTTCCTGAGTCCCGTCAAAGGTTTCTAAATCGACTTTAGTACCCAAAATGGCGGCAGTCATTGGAACTCGTAGGGTGGTTTCCAGGTTATCTCCCTGCCGGGAAAATACCCGATGAGCACTCACTTGGATTTCTAAATATAAATCCCCGCTGGGGCCGCCTCCCGGTCCTACTGCACCTTTGCCACGCAGCTGAACTTTATGACCGGTTTGCACTCCCGCCGGGATTTCTACCTGCATAGTGACTGTGGTTCGCACCCTGCCCTCCCCGGAGCACTCCGGACAAGGGTCTGGGATAGTAGTACCGTGAGCAGCGCAGGCGCTACAGGGAACTGTAGATTGCATTTGCCCCAGGAAAGTGCGGGTAGAGCGGGTGACTGAGCCACGACCATTACAAACCTGACAGGTACGCGGGGAAGTTCCCGGCGCACAACAGCTTCCCTCACAGGTGGGACAGGTTACGGCGGTGCGTACTCTTATCTGCTTCTTTGCCCCAAAAACGGTTTCTTCTAAGGAGATGTCTAGGCGCTGACGTAAATCTTCACCGCGTCTGCCCCTGGGGGTTGACCCCGCGCTGGTTTCCCCGCCGAAAAAGCTCTCGAAAATATCGGAGAACATGGAAAAGTCACCCATACCGGAGCTGGCAAACCCGGAATCGCCTCCCATATCGTAGTGGCGGCGTTTTTCCGGATCAGAGAGGACTTCGTGCGCCATCGATACTTCTTTGAAAGCCTCTTCTGACTGTGGCCCGGCAACATCGGGATGCAATTTGCGGGCTTTGCGGCGATAGGCGCGCCGAATTTCTGCCTCTGTAGCGTCCCGGGATACCCCTAAAATCTCGTAGTAATCAGCCACCGATATTTATTCCTCTTTCCTAATCTACCTGGTCATCATCCGCGATAAATAGCGCGAAACCGCACGCACAATACTCATTGCCTGCGGATAGTCCATTCTTTGCGGGCCAACTATCCCCACATGGGCGACCCCGCTTTCTTTATCTCCGTAAGCCCCTGCCACAATAGAGGTTTCAGACAGGGAATGCTCTCCCGATTCTGAGCCAATGGTTACCGTTACTGGTGAATCTTGTTGATCGATTTCTGAGAATAGCCGCAGCAAAGTAACCTGTTCTTCCAAAGCATCTAGAATCGGACCGATAGAGCGAGAGAATTCGGGGCTAGAGCGCACCAAATTTCCCGCTCCCGCCATTACAATCCGTTCGGTTTGTTCCCCGGTGAGAGCCTCGCGAATAATCGGTAATATTTGGGAAATAAGCTCTAGCTGTTCCGGGGAGGCTCCTGCCATTAAAACCGGCTCTAACTGGGCTATTTGACTATCTTCCATTCCCTGTAAGGTAGAATTCAGCAAGAGGGCGAGGCTGCGGCTGGCAGCGCTATCGACCTCGTAACGCGTGTCAATGGTTGTTTGTTGCACCCGAGCGCTGTTGGTAATCACAATTACTAACAGCTTGAATTCTGCGACTGGAATTAGTTCAAGGTGTCGTAATCCGCTGCGTTCATAGTGGGGGTATTGCACAATCGCCAACTGCCTAGTTAGCTGGGCTAAGGCGCGCACGGTACGCTCAACTATGTCATCGAAATCGGCTGCTCCGAGAACAAAAGCCTCAATCGCGCGGCGTTGAGTAGCGGTAATAGGACGAAGTTTAGAGATTTGATTAACGAACGCCCGGTATCCTTTTTCCGTGGGGATTCTACCGGCTGAAGTATGCGGTTGATAAAGGTAGCCTTTTTCCTCTAAAACCGACATATCGTTACGTACGGTTGCGGGAGAAACTCGCAAATCATGCCGATCCACCAACGCTTTAGAGCCTACGGGTTCACCGGTTTCTACATAATCGGTGACGATAGCTCGCAAAACGTCGTCGCGCCGGATGCTTGCCTGGCTCATATCTCCTCGCTGTCCTCAAATAAACGATAGGTGCTCAATATCTTTAAAACTAAGCACTCTACCGCCTCGACTGCTAACTCTACCCTGATTGCCAGCTAGTTATTAACCCCAAATCACAGATTCGCGCACAGCTAAAGGTAACTATGCTCAGCTTTGAGCCTCAGTCAGCACCTGCACCATCGATAAAGCTGCTTGCACTGCCTCGTAACCTTTATCTTCGCTAGAGGATTCCAGACCCGCCCTATCTAGGGCTTGTTCTAGGTTATCGCAGGTGAGCAACCCAAACCCTAAAGGAATCTGAGATTCAACTGACACTTTAGTCAGCCCATAGGTCGCCGCGTCACACACATAATCGAAATGAGGTGTTCCTCCGCGAACGACTACTCCCAGACAAACCAGAGCATCTGCTTTCCCGCTTTCAGCATAGGCTTTAGCCGCTAAGGGAAGCTCAAAAGAGCCTGGGACCCGCACCACTTCATAGTCTGTCTTCGCGTCCTGGCAGGCGCGCTTAGCTCCTGCTATTAGCCCCTCCATAACCTTTTCATGCCAGCGGGTAGCAATAATTACTACTTTTTTACCCTCGCCACCAATATGTAAATCGGGAACTCCCTCTCTAGCCATTTCTATCTCCTTAGGTCTGTTATTCAATCTGACGGGCGTAGCTATTTTTCTTCGGCTAACTTATCAAGGTTATGGAAAGTATGCCCTAAACGCTGTTTGGTGCGTAAATACTCGATATTATGCGGGTCAATGCCTACTTCCAAGGGCACGATTTCTGCCACCGTAATCCCATCTTCGTCTAGCAATGCTTTTTGGGGATTATTGGTTAGTAACCGAATGTTAGTTATTTTTAGTTCCCTAAGAATTGCCGAGGCAGCTCCGTATTCACGCAGGTCTATCGGCCACCCTAGGTCAAGGTTAGCCTGTGCGGTATCGCGACCTTTATCTTGCAGGGCATAGGCTTTAACTTTTTCCCCAAGTCCAATGCCGCGCCCTTCTTGCCCACGCAGATAAATAATCGCGCCGCCCTCGTCGGCCACCTGTCTCATAGCTTGCTGTAACTGCGGCCCGCAATCGCAACGCAGTGAACCGAAAGCTTCCCCGGTCAGACATTCGGAATGAATCCGCACCAGCGGGATATCCTCGGGGGTCTTTTCCGAGATTAAAGCGATATGGACTGCGCTCTGCTCTGCGTCTCGATAGGCGCGCACGGTGAAGTCCCCAAACTTGGTGGGCATTTTGGCGCTGGCTATCTCTTTGACCCGAGCATCTGCAAGTACCTCTGTTCGCGGTTGCATCTGGGATAGATAATCTTTTAGTTCCGCGACTGTTATTAGTTCTAAACCAAACTTTTCCGCAATCGCCGGGCAATCATGGTAACGAATCATTGAACCGTCATCGTGAACCATTTCCCCGATAGCGGCTACCGGCATCAGCTCTGCCAGTTTCATTAAATCAACTGCTGCCTCGGTGTGACCTGCCCGAGTAAAAACCCCGCCACTGCGCGCCCTCAGCGGCAAAATATGCCCCGGACGCACCAAATCTTCACTGCGGGCCTGCGGGTTGGCTAAAGCCCGCAAAGTGGTACGGCGATCCGCAGCTGAAATCCCGGTGGTCACTCCCCTGGCGGCATCACAAGAAACGGTGTAACAGGTGCGCAACTGGTCTTGGTTTGCGGCCCACTGGATTGGTAAACCAAGCAGTTCTGCGCGTTCAGCGGGCATGGGGGCGCAAATATAACCAGAGGTATAGCGCACCATCCACCCCATCCACTCGGTCGTGACTTTTTCGGCACTAACAATTGCATCTACTTCGTTTTCCCGGTCTTTCGAATCCGCTACCAAAACGGGTTTTCCTGCCCGCAGAGCCGCGCTGACCCGCGCGAATAACTTGGTCAAGTCACTCATTTAGCCGCCCTCCCCTCAAGTAAGCGTTCTACATATTTTGCTATCTGGTCCGTTTCAAGATTCACTTTAGAACCAACTTTCAGCGCCCCTAAAGTGGTGTTATCGCGGGTGACGGGGATAATAGCTACTGAGAAATAGTCCTCGCCCACCGCGGTTACGGTTAAAGATACCCCGTCGATCGCAATTGATCCTTTCCGAGCTATCTGGGGCATTAATGAGGGCGGAGCCGATATCTGCAGCTCCCGCCAGCGTTCGCCCTCCTCTAAGGAAGTAACTGTGCCGGTGCCATCAATATGCCCGGCAACCAGGTGACCCCCTAAGCGACCCGTAGGCAGGAGGGCGCGCTCGAGATTTACCCCCTCGCCCAGGCTTTTTTGCCCCAAGGTGGTGAGCCGGACGGTTTCGGGCATGGCATAGGCATAGAAAGTATCGCCTTCTATCCGGGTAACTGTCAGGCAAATCCCGGAAGTAGCCACCGATTCTCCCGGGGATAGCTCGGAGGGGAAAGAACAAGAAATCCCAATTTCGAGGTCTGCTTCTCGCTTCTTTAGGGAGCTAATTGTCCCGACCTCTGCTATTAGTCCGGTAAACATGCTGCCCCTTCCTTTTCTAACGCCAAGAAAACATCTCCGCCTAACTCTTTAACCTGTTGCAATTGGAAATCCAGGGAACTGGTCAAAGCGCTAATCCCCAAGTCGCCTATTCCTTTGTGCCCCGCGCCCAGCAGGCGAGGAGCTAGGTAAATATGTAGTTCATCTACGAGATTCGCCTTCAACGCTGCGGTTACCAAGGTAGGCCCGCCCTCCAGGAGCGCGAAAATCTCTCTGCGCTGATAGCAGCTTTCTAGTACCGCCTTAAGGTCGTGGGTACGTGCCTGTTCGACTTTGCCCGCGAGGTAATAATCTGCGGGAAGGTTGCGCTTGCCCACCACGAGGGGGCGCGGCTGGTGCGGGAGATGGCGCCCATCGGCTAGACGCGCCGACAGCTGCGGGTTATCAGCGAGGACGGTACCGGTACCGGCAATAATCACATCCACGCGAGAACGAATCCGGTGCGCATAGGCACGCGAGAGCCGATTGGTAATCCATTGGCTAGAACCATCCTTAGCGGCGCAATACCCATCCAGGGTTTGCGCCACTTTCGCAATCGTCCAGGGACGGCCGCGCCGGGTGGCCTGCACCCAGTGGGCACTAACTTCCCGCGCCTTCGCGAGGACGTTTTCGTCAATCCCCGCTTCACTAGCGGGAATCGCGTTAATCCCCTGGCTTCGTAGATACTCTCCGCCACCACTAGCCCTAGGATTAGGGTCTGGGACTGCCCAGATTACGTTTTTAATCCCCGCTTCAAGCAGGGCGCGGCTACAGGGAGGCGTTTTACCACTATGGTTGCACGGCTCCAGGGTGACTACTGCCGTCAGCGGAGCAGAGCCAGTATCCTCTTTTAGGTTAGAGAGCGCATCTACTTCCGCGTGAGCGCTGCCCGCTCCCCGGTGATACCCCATTGACAATATCCTGCCGGCAGGAGAAAGAATAGCGCAGCCTACCTGGGGATTTCCTCCGATTCTAGGACCTTGCAATGCGGCTTTAGCGGCGGCAGCAAGGGCGTGAGTTAGGGCAGATTTAGGGGGAATAGACAGCGCCAACAAAAACCTCCTCGCTAAAGTTAGGTGTTCCGAAGAGGCGTGGGCGCGCGAAAACGCCACGCGGGCATTACTGCCCGTGCTGCCTCTCATCCGGACTGTAACCGTCGGTACCGGAATTTCACCGGTTCAGCCGCCCATATAGGCGGGTCGCGGACTTTACCGCCGGTTCGGATTTTCACCGACCCCGGAGCACCCGTTTATTATGCCACATTTTCTCTCGGTTTGCTTGAGTTACGATGTAACCCTGTCCCGCCTTACGCCTTGCCAGCGGAGATAGCGCCCCGTTTAACGCGCGAAGAGAACACCCATTTGCCATAATGAGAATGAATCCAAGAATAGGAGTTGTCCATGATCCCGAATTATCGTTTTGGTAGCGAAGAGTTACCGGTACAGGCCGGTCGCTTCCTGCTAGTTGTTTCTCCCACCTGCCCTTATTGTCGCCGGGTTACAATTGCGCGGCGGCTTTTAGGTTTAGAGGGCGCAATCGGGGTTCGTTACGCTACCGGATCGGGCCCGGATGGTTTCGAGTTTATTCGGGATGGCTATTCCTATGATCCGCTGCTGATGGTGCGTTCAGCGCGCGAGCTGTATCGCCGCCAACCCAATTTTGAGCCTGATGACCCGCAAACCGTACCGGTGATACTAGATTCCCAGCGGGGTAACCAGATTGTGGCCACCGAGTCCGCCGATATACTGCTCGATTTTTGCACCGCTTGGAAACCTTTTAGTCATTTTGAAGCCCCTGACCTATATCCGGAAGCTGAGCGAGCAAAACTAGATGCCCTCGACGCTTGGCTAAATAAGCAGTTAGTTAGCCCTTCCTGGGCGGTTTCTCACGACAAAGCTACAGCGCAAGCTCGCCAGGATTTCTCGGTAACCCTGGAACGTTTAGACCAGATGCTACGCGAGAACCCATTTCTTACGGGCGAGCAGCCCGTCGAAAGCGATATTCGCGCCTTTGTGGTTTTCCAAGTGCTGTCCGCGTCTTCCCCCGAAATCTTGCGTGATTTTGAGGCCATTAGCGAATATCTTTCTCGCTTGAGCAAATTGCCGGCTTGGGTCAGTCCCGAAGAGGCAGCGGCTTTGGATCCTAACTATTTAGGCAGTGGCGAATCTGAAGACTCTGCCGGAGCGATCGCCTGTAGCGCCTAAAGTTTCCCCTATAGTTAGGGCGTGTTCGATCGCTACGGAAAAGACGTCCTCGCTAACGATAATTGGCGCAAGCTCCCTGCTTCCCGCCCGGTTGCTGCTACCCGCGGTCTGGTAGTTGAGGATGTGATGACCGGTTTTGTAGGCGCGGTCTTGCGCTGTTATAAATCCGGGGGAATGTATCTGGTGGAGCTGGAGGATCGGCGTGGCATAGTGCGGGCTTTCCCACTAGGAGCCGGTTTTTGGATTGACGGAAAACCGGTAGAACTGCGGGCTCCCGCGCCTAAAGTCAAAAACGATAAATCTCCAAAGTTGGCGAGCGGTAGAGCCGCCACTAATTCCGGTTCTCGCCGCGGCCCACAGGAGGATAAACGGCGGGCACGAGTGGCGCGGGCTTCCCGGATTTGGGTAGAAGGACGCCATGACGCGGAGCTAGTAGAACACGTTTGGGGCGATGACCTGCGAGAGTTAGGGGTGGTAGTAGAAATCCTCTACGGGGTGGATCATCTTCAGGAGCGCCTGGCGCAGTTTAATCCTACCCCGCGGACAAGAATCGGCGCCTTAGTCGATCACCTGGTATCAGGATCTAAAGAGTCGCGTATCGCCCAGCAGTGTATCGAAACGTTTGGCGAGGACGCAGTCGCGATTGCCGGGCATCCCTTTGTGGACGTATGGCAGGCCGTGAAACCGCAACGCCTGGGGTTATCCACCTGGCCGCAAGTGCCGCGCGGCACCGATATTAAAGTGGGCAGCCTGCAAGCGCTCGGCTTACCGGCTGAAAGCCAAGCAGATATTGCTCAGGGCTGGAAACATATTTTGCGCCAAGTGCGCGACTGGCGCGACCTAGAACCAGGGCTATTAGGGCCGGTAGAGTCCCTAATCGATTTCGTTACCGCCTCCGGCACCCGTTAGCTACCAGCCGAGGAGTTCACCCGTAACATAGTCAGCCATTAAACGTCCGCGTAAAGTTAATATCGCCTCGCCACGAGCGGCTGCTTCTTCCTGTAAATAGCCGCTAGCTACTAGCCTTGCTAGCCGAGTTTTTTCCGCTGCGCTCAAAGATTTCACTCCCGCTGCGGTGCGCAACCCCAGCATAATCCGCTCTAACTCACGTCCGGATTTATCAAGCACTTCCCCATCTTCAACTGGGAGCTGACCGGCGTTTACCTGCTGCGCATAGGCACGTGGATGCTTTTGATTCCACCAACGCACGTTTGCGAGATGAGAATGCGCGCCCGGTCCAATCCCCCACCAGTTCCAGTCCCGCCAATACGCCAGGTTATGACGGGAAACGTTAGTCAAATAGGTAGCATCCGGAATAGCGGGCCTGGGAAGATTCTCCCCTTCTTTAAGCCTTGCCCAATTGGAAATCTCGTACCAAACAAAACCCGCTTCCGCAAGAAGCGCATCTGCCATTTCATATTTTTCCGCCTGACTATCGGGGTTAATCGGAGGAAGTTTTCCCCTTTTCACTAGGGCGTGCATTTTGGTTCCCGGCTCAATCACCAAAGAATAGGCGCTAATATGGTCAGCCTCCAGCCTCAAAGCCTCCTGTAAGGACGTTTCCCAATCCGCTAGAGATTCCCCCGGAGTTCCGTAAATTAAATCCAAGGAAACCGCTAGACCTGCCCTACGCAGCGCTGCCACCGCGTTTGGAAGGTTCTTAGGGCTATGCGTGCGATCTAAAGTTGCCAATACTTTAGGAACCGCTGATTGCATTCCCAAAGAGACTCGCGTAAACCCACTCGCCGCTAAATCCTGCGCTACCTGCTCGGTTATAGTGTCCGGGTTCGCTTCAATTGAGACCTCCGCCCCCGAAGCTATCCCCCAGGCGCTCCTTACCTCCTCTAAAATCGTCCTCAACGCCTTTGAGGGAAGCAAAGTAGGAGTACCTCCTCCGAAATAAACCGAGGAAAGCGGGGGTATGGTCAGGTTTCGCTCCCGCAAAAAACTGGTCGCTAACCTGATTTCTTTAAGCGCAGATTGATGATAGCTTTCCCGGTTTGCCCCAGAACCAAAATCATTCACATAGGTGTTAAAGTCACAATATCCACAGCGTACCCTACAAAAAGGAACATGAATATACAGGGCAAAACCCGGCTTTAAGGTAGTTAGAGAAACCGGAGAATCGCGGCGGGAAAATCCCGGTGAAGCCCCATTTTTATCCGGGAACCGTCCTTTATCAGCAGTTGAAAACAGCTGCTCTAATCTGAGCGTATCCCCCACTAGAGCCGCTGTGCCACCAAATCGAACACTTCCCGTCCCGCATCTAGGGCGCGACGCTCAAATTTGGTCATTACTCGTCCCTCCCAGCGGGTAGCAAACCCGCCGCGCCCTGGGGCGGGGTCGTCCTCATGAGGATTAACCCCGGCATAGGGATTCTCGAAGTAGGGGGAATCCTCTATCACGTCCCGCATCTGGAAAGCATAATCCGACCAGTCGGTGGCTAGCCGCCATACTCCCCCAGGACGCAATACCCTAGCCACCGCCTGGGCAAAGCCCGCCTGCACTAGGCGTCGTTTATGATGTTTAGTTTTACGCCACGGATCTGGGAAGAAAGTCCAAACCTCGTCCAGGCACGCTTCCGGGAACAAAATCGGCAACGCTTGCGCCGCATCAGCCTCGATAATCCGCAAGTTACCCACCCGGGCTTTGACCGCTTTCGAGACGGTTTGGGCTACCCCCGGACGATAAACTTCGAACCCGATATAGTCACGATCCGGATGCGATACCGCTGCAGACACAATCTGTTCCCCATTGCCGGTACCAATCTCTAAACGCACCACACTGTCGCGGTTAAATAACCGTTTAAACGAAAGGGGTTTCGCGTCCTCAGCAACCGCTGTATAACCGGCTCCCATCGGGACTTCGACTACAAATTCTTTTGCATGAGCATCCCAAGTGTGTTGCAGGGAATCGCTAAGCTGGCGTGCCCTGGACACAAAAGATTTAGACCTGGCCATATACCGTCCTTCTGGTGACGAAAGGTCAAAGCCTTCAGCACTGTCGCTACTTTCATCAACAGCCAAAACGTCCTCTTCCACTTCAATCCCGTCTACTGCGTCCTCATTAGCCATCATTTGCTCACTCATGATTTACCCCTTTCCCTTGGGACTATCCTGGGTTATTGCCTCAATAAAAGCAGAATTCGGGATTTCCACCGAGCCTACTGCTTTCATTCGTTTCTTCCCCGCCTTTTGTTTTTCTAAAAGTTTGCGTTTGCGAGAAATATCCCCGCCGTAACATTTCGCAAACATATCTTTTCGCAGTGCCCTAATCGTTTGCCTAGCAATAATGCGCGATCCAATTGCTGCCTGCACCGGAATCTCGAACTGCTGGCGGGGAATCAGTTCTTTCAAACGGCGCGTCATCTTGTCTCCGTATGCGTAGGCGCTATCGCGATGCACGATAGCGCTAAACGCATCCACGCCTTCGCCATTTAGCAAAATATCTACTTTCACCAAATCAGCTGACTGCGTACCCGATTCGTGATAATCCAAAGAAGCAAAGCCCCGCGTCCGGGATTTAAGCTGGTCAAAGAAGTCAAAAACGATTTCCGCTAGGGGCAAACGGTAATGCATCTCTACTCTATCGGAAGACAAATACTCCATTTTGCCTAGAATCCCGCGTCTACCTTGGCAAAGCTCCATTATTCGCCCCACATAATCATTCGGGGTAAGCACCGTGGCTTCAACCACTGGTTCCTGGACATCAAAAATCTTGCCATCTGGGTATTCGGAAGGGTTAGTAACCTCTAGTTCTGTCCCGTCCTCTTGGGTAACCCGATAGATTACCGAGGGCGCAGTAGCGATAATCGACAGTCCCGCTTCTCTTTCTAAACGTTCCTTTACGATTTCTAAATGCAGCAGCCCCAAGAACCCGCAACGGAAACCAAACCCCAAGGCGACGGAGGTTTCAGGCTCGAAAGTAATCGCGGCATCATTTAGCTGCAAACGGTCAAGAGCTTCGCGTAAATCTGGGAAATCATCCCCATCTACCGGGTAAATCCCGGAATAAACCATGGGTTTTGCTTCTTTATAGCCGGGTAGGCTCTCGATAGCAGCATCTTTCGCGCTAGTTACCGTATCCCCGACTTTAGATAGTCGCACGTCTTTGGCACCGGTAATCAAATAGCCTACTTCGCCCGGACCTAGCCCAGCAGCTGGGGTTGGCTCTGGAGAGATGACCCCAATCTCTAAAAGCTCATGTTCAGAGCTAGTAGACATCATTTTGACCCGCTGCCCTTTATTTAGATGCCCATCCATCATGCGCACATAGGTAACTACCCCTCGGTAGGTGTCATATACGGAATCAAAAATCAGGGCGCGTGCCTGCTGCCCCGTCGAGTGCGGCGGGGGAACCTCCGCTACTATCCGGTCTAGTAGTTCGCGTACTCCTTCGCCGGTTTTTGCCGAAACCCGTAGGCAGTCCTGAGGAGCACCCCCTAAAAGACCAGCAATTTCTTCCGCGCAGCGGTCAGGTTGGGCAGCTGGAAGATCGATTTTATTTAGCACGGGAATGATAGTTAAATCATGTTCCATCGCCATGTAAAGGTTGGCAAGAGTTTGAGCCTCAATTCCTTGAGAAGAGTCGATTAGCAAAATCGCCCCCTCGCAAGCAGCCAGAGAACGCGACACCTCATAGGAAAAATCCACGTGACCGGGGGTATCAATCATGTTAAGTACATAGTTGGTATCGGATACTTGCCAGGGCATCCGCACTGCCTGTGATTTAATAGTGATTCCCCGTTCGCGTTCAATATCCATCCGGTCTAGATATTGTTCGCGCATTTCTCGCTCGGAAACTACCCCAGTCTCTTGCAACATACTATCAGCGAGAGTAGATTTTCCGTGGTCAATATGGGCAATAATGCAGAAATTACGAATCCGCTGAGTATCGGTGTTAGCGGGGGCAATCCCTAAATCGCGGTCGCTTGTAGCCAATCGTATATTCTTCCTGTTAATCTGGGTTATCTGTCTGCGCTATCGTATAGCCACAGGACGCTCAAGCCTAACTGTGAGGACGTGGTTTACGCCGAGTACGGGTACGGGTAGCAGATTTTGCGGGTGTGTCTTCTGGGCTGACGTCTGGGCTATCGCTTTGAGCTACATTGGCAGCTATCTCGGTTGTAGTCGCTGTTTTCGCGGTAGTATTCTTAGTAGCGGTCGGTTTCCTGACCGCTGTTTTCTTGCGGGTAGCGGATTACTTTGCCGGAGTTTTCTGCTCGCTGGTCTGCTCAGCATTATCAGCGGTAGAGACAGCTGATTTATCTTTGAGAGCCGGTTTCTTCCGTTCGCTACGATGGATTGGACCATAGACGGCGGAACGGTTGCGAGGCGCGGGCGATTTGGGCTTTTCGTTATCGCGTTCAACCTCGGATTCTTTAATCTCTATTACTTCCACCTCTTTTGCCTGAGAAGTAGAATCAGCTGCGGTTTCTTCCTCGGTAGATTCGGGTAAAATCGGCAGTCCCCATTCTTTGGCAACCAGTTCCAAAGAGTTAATACGAACCTGAGGATCATAGGCATGAGTTACCGTAATAATCTCATCTACCATGTATTTACGTGACACCCAATCGAGTTTTGCCGCTACTTGCTCGGGGGTACCTACCGCATGGATAGATTGCAAAGCCCGCACCCGGTCAGCTAGCTTCTCGCCTAAGGTAGCATCTAAATCGTCAGTAGGGGGCGTTAAAGTCCCGGGGCGACCTGAAAGTACGTTACCTTGCACCTGTTGAGTAGTGGTGAACTGGTATTTAGCTTCCGCCTCGTCCTCGTTACACATAACGTTCACCCCCATCATTACCACCGGTTCGTCCACCATGGCAGTAGGGGCGTTAGCGTTAAACTCGCGCCGGTAAATCTCTATGGCTTCATCAACGTTATGGGGAGCGAAATGACCCCCAAAAGAATAGGGCATCCCCAAATCAGCCGCTACTTTCGCGCCAGCTGCCGAGGAAGAAAGCATCCACATGGGAATCGCTGTCCCCTCGCCCGGTATGGCACGCACCCGGGTGAAAGGACGATCGACACTAATAACTTCAATCCCCAAAATAGAGGCTTCTGCCCCAGACACCATTCCGGAATGGACAACCGATTTTTGATCTGAAAGATAGGACGCTAATTCCTCTAAATCTTCCTCGAAATAGGCAGGTTCACTAGAGCCGCGATGCAGCGCCCGAGCCGTGGCAGGGTCAGTTCCCGGAGCTCGCCCTAACCCCAAATCCACACGACCATCGTAAATAGTGTGGAGCGTTCCATAGGTTTCTGCCACTGTCAAGGGGGACCAGTTAGGTAGCATCACCCCGCCCGCACCTACCCGCAGCCTGGTAGTGTTCTCAAGGGCGCGAGTGATTATTACCGAAGAGGCAGAACACATGAACACTTGCGAACCGTGATGTTCTGCCACCCATAGGCGGTTGTACCCTAAACGGTCAGCATTCTTCGCCAGATTTAGCGAAGTGTCCAGGGCTTCTTTCCGGGTCATCCCGGTAGAAAGCGGCGCCAACTCCAATATATTTAAAGGAACCCGCCCATTTGGTAACTTGGCAGCGGGAACTGGGTTAGATACCAATTTATTCCTTTCCTCAACGCCCCTTGCGGGGAAAAATCCTCTAGTACCAAGATTACGCTAATTGTGGCGCGCGCGGGGGCTAGAAACTAGGCAGTAGAATGAAAAATAGAGTTTTTGGTAAAAACCGGGACTCTTGCCGGGATTAAAACAGCGATAAAGGCACTATATTGAGCGCATCAGATAAAGAGGACGCAGCCCTTAACCTCGATAAGGCCAGCTTTGTTCGCGCCGACATTTGGGTGTGGGCTGTTCGCAAATATAAGACTCGCTCTGCAGCAGCTAAAGCCTGTAAAGCTGGACACGTAAAAGTTAATGGCAAGAGCGCGAAAGCCTCCTCACCGGTACGTATCGGCGATAATGTGGTGGTACGTATCGGCGGTTTTGACCATATTTTGGCAGTTAAACAGTTATTGTCACGGCGCGTTAGCTACCCTCAGGCACGCTTAGCTTACGAGGATTTAACTCCCGAAAGGCTACCGAAACTGTCTTTACCGACTTTGCCTCGCCGCGAGGTCGGAAGTGGCAGACCCACGAAAAAAGAGCGTCGTCAGCTCGATCAGTTACGCGGACGTAACCCCAACCAGGGGCGCAGATAAATCATTTTTATAGCTGACTGTTCCACTTTTTGCAGATATTTCGCGCTGCGAGCTGCTCTTTGGGGCTAGCTAAATCGGCTACCTTTCACTTTTCTCTTTCAACTATGATTCCCACTTACTAGGATTATTCCCCTGCAATTCCTCCTAGGAAGTGAGCTTGCTTACCTACCGGGATTCTTTTTCGTCTCCGACTAAGGTAACTGTTAAAGTAGTAGCCGGACTTTAGCCCCGGTCGGCTTTAGTCTTGCCGGTTTCTTGCCAGCGTGCCCCACACGCCAGTCCGATTCCGGCTCAGCCCTCTGGACCGAATATTGGATAACTCATAGGCAGTGAAACATTGGCAAATATTAAGTCTCAGAAAAAACGTATTCGTACGAACGAAAAGCGCCGTTTGCGTAACCGCTCGGTAAAATCCGAGCTAAAGACGCTGGTACGGCGTACCCGCGAAGCGGTGGCAGCTGGGGATGCTCAGCTAGCACAATCGGAATTGCAGCTGGCCAGCCGAAAGCTGGATCGCGCCGCACAAAAGAAGATTATTCACCGCAACCAGGCGGCTAACCGCAAGTCAAAACTGGCGAAACTGGTTAATACCCTAGAAAAATAGTTTCTAGCGTATCCGGTGGTCAGTTATTTTGACGGCTGCGTATTACAAAAAATATCTCACTGCTCGCAGTGGGATATTTTTTATTTTCCCCCTATCTATCCCCCTAAATCCGGTAATACCTTTGCCCTTATCTCGGCTTTTGTTTAGGGTAGAGCCGTGGCTAGTGATAGTAAAACAGCGCAGATACCTCCTGTCCCCTGGGATAGTTTTGTAGCTATCGGTGCTACTTTCACCTCGGGTATGCCCGATACCTTAGACGAAAGCAGCAATGACCCTATCTATATTGGTTGGGCAGACCGCCTTGCCATGGAGCTGTCCCAGCGCCGGATTAGCGACGGTAAACAACCTCTCAAATATGCCAATTTAGCTATTCGAGGACGTTTAATAAAACAGATTTACCGGGAACAGTTCGCTGCTGCATTAGCTATGAAACCGGATTTAATCTCTATTATTGCCGGGGGAAATGATTTAATAAGACCCGGATGCTCCCCGGATCAGATTACGAGTCTGCTAGAGAAAATGGTGATGCAAGCCCGTGCGCAAGGAGTAGAGGTTTTGCTTTGCGCCAACTACGACCCTAAACATTCTCCCCTTCTTGGGTTATCTCGGATGGCGATTGCCGTTTTTAACTCGAATCTTTGGGCTATAGCTCGGCGTTATAACTGCTACGTAATGGATTTGTGGGGATTGCGCTCGCTTAGAGATACTTCTCTTTGGGCTCCAGATCATCTACATTTAACCAATCAGGGACACAAAATAGTCATGAATGCAGCGCTGCAAGGACTGGGACAGCCAGTAGTGGACTCTGACTATCAAAAACCGGCTCTAGCAAATAAAGACCGTTACCGGGCAGCTGAGAATCTTGTTTGGGCTAGGGAGCACCTGTGGCCGTGGGTGAAACGACATTCTCAAGGACGCTCTTCCGGAGACGGTCGCACCCCTAAATACCCGCAGCTTATTGCGGTAACCGAAAACTTTTTACCCTAGTTCGCTCCGTCTCCTCTTCACCTAGAGGACGTAGCTTCCGTGAGCGGAAGTGGCGATGCCTCCTATAATTGGCGGTATGGAAACTATCGAAACCACTTATTTTGCTATGGGATGCTTTTGGGGAGCCGAGCGCCTTTTTGCCCAGATTTCCGGGGTTACCCGCACCGAAGTTGGCTATATGGGGGGACATACTGACAATCCCAGTTATCAGCAGGTTTGCACCGATACTACCGGTCATGCCGAAACAGTTCGGGTTGATTTTGACCCGCAGCAAATCAGTTACCGTCAGCTACTGGAAACATTTTTCTCCCACCATAATCCCACTACTCTAAATCGCCAGGGAGCAGATATTGGTTCACAATACCGCTCTCAGATTTTCCCGACTACGGTGGATCAAGAAAAGACAGCACAAGCAGTTATTTTGGAGCTTTCACCGCAAATCCAGAGTCTTTACGGAGCGGCTCCGGTTACCGAGATTTCTTCTGCCGCCCATCTTCCCCCGTTTTATCCCGCTGAGGACTATCATCAACGTTACCTTGAGAAAAATCCTCAAGGCTACTGCTCCATTAGAGATAATGGGCTAATGAAATGCAACTAAACTCCTTGCAGGTAGAGGTAATTTTAGGAGATATTACTACCCTAGAGGTAGACGTTATCGTGAATGCGGCTAATACTTCTCTTTTAGGAGGAGGGGGCGTTGATGGCGCTATTCACCGCGCCGCGGGCTCTGATTTGCTCCAAGAATGCCGCACTTTGGGCGGGGCACGCACCGGCCAAGCCAAGATTACCGGGGGATATAACCTGCCCGCCAAGCACGTTATTCACACCCCAGGTCCCATCTGGCGAGGAGGGAGAAGCGGTGAAACTGCACTTTTAGCTGCTTCTTGGCGAAATAGTCTACATCTGGCAGCTGAAAATAATTGTCACTCGATTGCGTTTCCCTCTATTTCCACCGGCGTTTTCCGTTTCCCTATCGCCGAAGCTGCCCAGATAGCTCTGGGTGAAATAAAAGAATTCGCCGCCTCTCCCTCTGCCTTAAAATCGGTAATTATCTGTTGCTTTAGCTCCAAAGACCAGCAAGTCTACCAGCACGCCTTAAAAGCCATCGCCAACTAGCAGCAGACTTATTTGCGGTAAAGGTAAAAGTCCCCCGCGAAGGCGAGTTTATGCGCGGGAAGGAACATATGCGCGGAGAAGAGATTTTTCCTCCCGCCCAAGAATTCGAAAAACGTGGCGACGTTTTCCGAATTCTTATGCCCACCGCACCCACTCGGATAAAATCTCTCCCCCGCGCGCTTCCAGTAAGCGTTCTCGCAGCCTCAATGCCCGCAGACTTACAGATTTCATCATCTGAATACTGAATGTCCTAAAACGACAGTAGAGATGCAGAGTCTGTCTAGTCGAAGTCAAGCTCCTCCCAGGAGTAAAGAATGACGCCGGTCGACTTGAGGGGAATCTGACTAAAAATCCTAAATTCGCATACCAGGTGCGGGGGCGGATTTATGCCGAGCAGGTTAGGCGGGCGTAAAACTCGTAAAAGACCAGGGTCTTTTACGAGTTTTTGGGCAGGAGGCGAAATCCGCCCCCGCGCCTAACCACGTACCCAATTCCGCGGGCTTGGGCGGGAGGAAAAATCTCTCCCCCGCGTATCCCCGGAAATTCCGGGAGTTAAGGTAGCACTCCGTTCAGTTTTCAAACGGTGACCCGAACATAAAAAGTAATAACCCTTAGGAGGGCATCAGCCAAAGTAATAGGGCTTGGACGAGATTTTCTCGTCCAAGCCCTATGGATTGCCAGATGATTACAAGGTCAATAAATCATCGAAAATCGCTTAAGCGCAGCCCTTACGCTTTGTGACGGCGCCAGGCAACTACACCAGTACCGCCGGCAACGGAGGCTACTGCTAGTCCAGCTAGAGAAGCAGCAACCGCACCGGTGCTAGCCAGGTTTCCTTTGCTCTGCTTAGCCGGTTTAGCGACTGGCTTATTTGCAGATTTCTTGGTGTCGGCGACAGCAAGCGCAGTCCCTTTTTCGGATTTACCGGGCTTTACCTGAGGTTTCGCGGGTTTCTCTGCCGGTTTGGAGGGGGTAGCTTTGCAGCCGTGAGCCTTGTTATAGGCGGCAGGATCAGCGTCCTGAATCTTCTTTAGAGCCGGATAGACATAGTTTTTAACAGTGCCTTCCTGAATATCAGAGTATCCTTTCGCTTCCTTGTATTTCGCAGTGGCACTCTTCAAAGTGGCAGCTGCTTTAGTTAAATCGGCGTTAGCATCATCGAGAGCTTTCTTCTTAGTAGCATCTCCTTCGGGAGCAGCTTGGGTCTTGCTCTCGTCGAAAGCTTTCTTAGCGGCAGCAACCTTAGCTTTAGCGGCTTTTACATCAGCTTCGGCTTTTTTCATAGCATCATCAGCCTGGTTGGTTGTCAGCTGCAGTTCAGTGAGCTTACCGTTTTCATTGGCATAGTGATTCTCTGCCTGTTCGAGAGCATCTACCCAGCAAGCGGGGGTTGTGTCAGCTGCGAAGGCAGCCGGGGCGAACCCGAAAGTCAGACCGGCTACGAAAACGCCAGCTGCAGTTTTTTTGACAAGATTTTTCATTTTAATACTCCTACAAGTACTTCTGACAGGAACAATGCAAAATTATTACCCCCCCCCCGCTTGTCAAGCTCAGTTCAAGAAATGAACTTTTTCAGCATCCAGATTTTTTTATTAATTCGCCTTAAAAGGGCAAAAATAGTATTTGTAAAAATAAAAAAGTGGCTCTGCCAGCAAAAACTTCTGACAGAGCCACTTGATAGCACTTGCAGCAACTATTAAATATAGAACAAGAGGTAATTAGTCACATTAGTAACATTGTCTGATTAGCCGTTGATTTGCTTGAGGATCATCTCGCGGGTTTCCCCGGCATCTGCCTGCCCCTTGGTGGCACGCATGACCCCACCCATGAGGGCGCCAATCGCCTTGACTTTCCCGGCTTTTATTTGTTCCACAACTTTCGGATTATCCGCAATTACCTGGGCGACTGCCGCTTGCAGCGCGGCCGTATCTCGCACGATTTCCAATCCCCGAGCGTGCATTACCTCTGCGGGAGTGCCTTCACCATCGAGAACCCCGGCAATCACTTTCCGAGCCACCTTATCGTTAAGTTTGCCCTGGTCTACCAGGTCTTGTAGCTGCGCCACATCGGAGGGAGTAGCCGAAACCTCAGTTAAATCCAGATTCTTTTCTTTAGCGATTCGGGAAATCTCCCCCATCCACCATTTACGTGCCGCCTGGGGCGCGGCTCCTGCCGCGACCGTGGCCTCGATAATATCCAAAGCGTCCGCATTTACCACGTCCCGCATTTCCATATCAGAAAACCCGTATTCTTTACGTAGTCGGCGGCGCCGGGCTACCGGCAGTTCCGGCAGGTTAGCGCGCAGCTGTTCCACCCATTCTTTCGCGGGAGCTACCGGCACTAAATCCGGTTCCGGGAAATAGCGGTAATCTTCGGCGTCAGATTTTTCCCGCCCCGAAGAAGTGGTAGCAGTATCTTCATGCCAGTGACGAGTTTCTTGGATAACTTTGCCACCTTCAGAAAGAATCTTGGCTTGGCGGCGAATCTCAAAAGTAACCGTCTTTTCAATGGCTTTAAACGAGTTCACATTCTTAGTTTCAGTGCGGGTTCCCAAGGGCGCATCCGGATTAGCACGCAAAGATACGTTCACATCAGCGCGCACGTTCCCTCGTTCCATCCGTGCCTCGGAAACCTCCAGAGCTCGGAAAATATCGCGCAAAGTACGCACATAGGCGGCGGCTACCTCGGGAGCGCGAGCCCCCGCGCCCTCAATAGGGCGAGTAACGATTTCAACTAGAGGAACCCCAGCGCGGTTGTAGTCCACCAGGGAATAAGCAGCCCCTTGAATGCGACCAGCGTCTCCCCCGATATGGGTGTTCTTACCGGCGTCCTCTTCCATATGGGCGCGTTCAATATTTACCCGGAAGATTTCCCCATCGTCTAGCTCTACATCTACATAGCCATCATGGGCGATAGGTTCATCATATTGGGAAATCTGGTAGGCCTTTGCCAGGTCGGGATAGAAATAATTCTTGCGAGAAAACCGGCAGTAAGGAGCTATTTCACAATTAAGGGCAAGTCCGATTTTGATTGCATATTCAACTGCGCGCTGGTTGGTTACCGGCAAAGATCCAGGCAATCCCACTGAAACTGGGGTTACCCGAGTGTTGGGTTCTCCCAGTGAAGAGTTCGGGGCGCTATCAAACATTTTGGTTTCAGTACCCAGCTCGACGTGGACTTCCATGCCCAAGACCGGATCGAATTTAGATACCGCATCTTCGTATTTCATTAAATCGCTCATTGCTTCTCCTCTACTTCACCGGGCAGGAAGCCGGAACATCTGTGCCGCAAACCTCAACTGCTGCCTGTGCTACCTGATACATGAGGGCATCGGCGCGTTGGGGCGCCATTACCTGGAAACCAATCGGCAGTCCTTGATGGTCAAGCCCAATCGGAACACTGATTGCGGGGATTCCTGCCAGATTCGCCGGAATAGTTGCGATATCACAATTGTACATAGTTAAGGGGTCAGAAATCTTTTCCCCCAGCTTGAAAGCAACAGTGGGCGAAGTAGGCAAAACCAAGGCATCTACCTGCGAGAACGCCTGGTTATAGTCTTCTTGTACCAAGGTTCGAACCTTTTGGGCGCTACCGTAATAGGCATCACAATATCCAGCAGATAACACGTGGGTACCCAAAATAATTCGACGTTTCACCTCTGCCCCACACCCGCCTTCCCGGGTAGCGGCCTTAACGGTTTACCGCGTCACCGACCC